>Ga0115000_10001982_pt1 | contig 17844 bp, 17 predicted proteins | sample ArcticOcean_MG_C_6_FD_89690 | JGI IMG/M metagenome (GOLD analysis project Ga0115000, IMG submission 89690) | Marine microbial communities from western Arctic Ocean - ArcticOcean_MG_CB8_128 | ecosystem: Environmental > Aquatic > Marine > Oceanic | place: Arctic Ocean: Canada Basin | collected...
CGGATCTAGCCATAGGGCCTACATGATCCATTGACCAACTTAAATCTAATACACCTCTTCTTGATACCACGCCATAAGTAGGTTTAAATCCAGTTATTCCGCATAATGATGCCGGCATTCTTACACTACCTCCTGTATCTGTTCCTATAGCAAATGTTGTAAGACCTGCGCTCACAGCAACTGCAGAACCAGAGCTAGAGCCTCCTGGAACTCTTTTGATATCCCAAGGGTTTCTACAAGTATTTGTACTTGTATTTATACCTAATGTTCCAAAAGCAAATTCTACAAGATTAGTTTTTCCTAAAATAATAGATTTCTGATTTATAAAATCTTGAGTTATTTTTGAGTTAGTATTTGCTAAGTTATTTTTTAATATTTTTGATCCAGCGGTTGTGTATTTATTTTTCAAATCAATTAAATCTTTTAAACCTACTGTAATACCAGTAAGAATATTGAAATCACTATGATCTAAATTTTCTAAACCTTTTGAAAATTTATTATTTTCATCTTCATAAATATCAATAAAAGCATTTAGAACTTTATTATGTTTATTTATCCTTTTTGAAAAAATCTGAAATACTTCATAAGGCGAAATTTTTTTTGATTTATATAACTTATTTAATTTTTCTATTTCTGTATGGATAATTTTTTCTGTCATCAGTTATCTCCAAACATTCTTTGTCTTGGTTCAAATAAATTTGATTCCTTAGATAATATTGAAGTATAAATTTCTCTTATTTTTAGAAAGGTTTTAAAAGCTTCATCAAAGCTTTTTTTTTCTAAAAATATATTTTTTTGATTAAGATGATTTTTGAATATTTCTTTTAATTCCATTTGATTTTTCATAATTTCAGTAGCTAAGTGTTTGATTTGTTGTATACATAATATAGAAATAATTAGATTCTTACTTTATTATTTCTAATAAATTACATTCTTATCTTTTAATAATATGAAGCTTAATTACCAAAATGAAATACTTTCTCCTAATATTAGAATTAAAGTCGCTAAAAATATTAATGGCTTAGATATTAAATATCTAGAAGCAGGCAAGAAAAGTATAAAATCTGAATTAATAGTTTTATTACATGGATTTCCTGAGATTGGATTTAGTTGGAGAAAAATTTTAAATGAATTAAGTCATCACAGTTACCATATTATTAGTCCTGATCAGAGGGGCTTTGGTGGAACAATTGGTGCCGATTTTACATTTACAAATGATTTAACCTCATATAATCATTTAAATTTAGCTAAAGATATTTATTTACTTTGTAAATCATTAGGATATGAAAAAGTTAAATGCATTGTAGGTCATGATTCTGGTGCTGCTGTTGCTTCTTGGTCTTCATTATTATATCCAAATTATTTTATGAATTTAGCAATAATGAGTGCCCCTTTCTCAGGACCTCCCAATTTTACTGAAGTAGATCATTCAAATTATATTTCTGATACTGATTTAATTGATAAAGATTTAGAAAAATTAGATAAACCAAGAAAACATTATCAAAGCTATTTTCGTTCAAAAAGTGCTAATGATGATATGATGAATTCTGATCAAGGTCTCAAATCTTTTATTAGAGGTTATTTTCATTATAAAAGTGCAGATTGGACTGGTAATGATCCATTTAATATATCTTCATGGACAGCTGATGATTTATCTAAAATGCCTACATACTATATTATGAATAAACACCAAAATATGCCAGAAACAGTAAATGATTTTATGCCAGATAAAAATCAAATTTCTAATTGTACTTGGTTAACTGAAGATGAAATAAATGTGTATGTTGAAAATTATTCTAAGACTACATTTCAAGGGGGTTTAAATTGGTATAGGTCTTCTGTTGATATAGATAATTTACTTAAATTATCCAAATATAAGCTTTCACAAATTCTTATTCCTAGTATTTTTATTGCAGGAAATAAAGATTGGGGTACCTTTCAAAAACCAGGTTCTATAAAAAAAATGGAGTCGATCATGCAAAATTTTGAAGGAGTAAATTTAATTAATGATGCTGGACATTGGGTACAACAAGAAAGACCTTTTGAAGTTGTTAATTTAATTCTTAGATTTTTGGAAAATAAATAGTTAAGTCTTAAATGGACTAGAACCTTTTCTTTTTTCTTTAACTATATCTAAAATAGCATTAATTCCATCTTTTGGAGCACCAAATTTTATAGCACTATTTTTATCTATATTAGCTTTATTATCTTCTCCAATTGCAACATAAGCTACAGCTCTATTGCCTAAAGCATCTGAACTTTCTGGTTCTATTTTTAATGCTTTAGTAAAATTTACAATAGCTTGTTCAAATTCTCCTATAGTCAAGTATACTGTCCCTAAGTTAAATTGAATTTCAAAATCCCCAGGATCTTCCCAAGCAGCTTTTTCAAATTCTATAATTGATTCATCATGTAATCCAAGTTTTGCTTTATTTAATCCTGATTTAAAATACTCTGAACTCATAATTTTTCCTGATTGATTTTTTTGAATCCTAATTATTAAAATTATATATAAAAAAACATATACATATATTAGCTTTAAACAAAAATGATCATAACATTGAGATATAATTTAGCAAATGATTAATTTTAAATAATAATTTCATTACTATGAAAAATTTTCCAACATCAATAACTATTTCTAGATTTATATTTGCAGTAATTGTATCTGTTTTATTATTTTCTGATTCAAATTTAGCTTTGATATTAGCAGTTATTATGTTTATATTAGGATCATTAAGTGATGCTCTAGATGGAGCTTTTGCAAGAAGGCAATCAACTCAGTCTAAATTTGGAGCTTTTCTAGATCCTATTGCAGATAAATTCTTAGTATTTCTTGTACTAGTTTCATTAGTTGCTAATAGAGATTCAATTTTATTATTTGTTATTACAATCCTTATTATTTCGAGAGAAATTTTTATTATGTCTTTAAGAGAGTGGGTTTCAACGTCCGTTAATGGAAGTGTAGTTAGTGTGTCAATTTTAGGAAAAGCTAAAACAGTAATTCAAATGGCTGGTATAAGTTTAGTAATAGGTACTCCATTAATTGAAGGAATATTTTATTTTGAAATATCAATGAGTGTACTGATATTTGGGACATTTTTAAGTTATTATTCAGCCTTTCAGTATTTTAAAAAATCTTTTTCATATATTAAATAATTTCTATTTCTCTGGTCTCCATGTTTTGCTAAACATATTAATAAATAATATTAATCCTACTGATGACATAGCTATACCTATACCAAAAAAAAGAAATTTAATTTCTAATGAATAGTAATATGAAGTAAATCCTACTATTGATACAATTACTAATCTTGTTATCCCCCCTAATATTGGAATTATCATATTTCCAGTTCCTTGACTAGCAAAATATAATGTTTTACCAAATGCAAATATTGGAAAAAATGGACCTACAATACCTAAATAAAGTGTCCCTATAATATAGGCTTCAGGATTTGTTGTAAAAAAACCAAGCCATAGACTTGGAAAAATAAAAACTGTCATACCAATGATTCCAGCTAATATAGCAATTATTAAAGCTCCTAACCAAGAAATATTTCTAGCCCTAGAAAATTGTTTAGCGCCAAAGTTTGTACCTACAGTTGAAGTTAATACACCGCCAACCCCAAATGCTAGTGGAATTAGAGTTTGTTCAAGTCTTGCACATACTCCATACCCAGCAATAGCTTCTGTACCATACTTAGAAATAAATATAGTAGTAACTAACATAGTAGCTGCTATGCTGATACTATTTAATGAAGCTACTCCTCCAACTTTCATGATATCTATAAAAATTTCTTTATTTAGATTTGATATTTTAAATGAAATTTCAAACCTACCTCTAAAAATTGAAGATAACATATACAAACCAGCAAATCCCTGTGGCAAGACTATTGATAATGCAATTCCATTAAGTCCCATTCCTGGAAGGAACCACCATCCTAAAGATAATGCTCCACTGAAAAATAGTTGAAATAATCCTGTTGTAATATTAATTCTTGCTAATGATTGATAGTCGCCACAACCTCTATAAATTGACACCATTAAAAAATAAAGCCACATTAATGGCCCTAACCCGAAAAATATTCTTGAATACCTTACAGCTTTATCTACAACATCATTATCTGCACCTATTAAATTAAATAAATTTTTAGAAAAAAATACAAAAACTATAAAAAATATTGCACTAAGAGTAAAGTATATTAGAGTCGAATGCCATATAACAGAATTAGCTCTTTCTAAATCATTTTTACCTATGGATCTTGATAAAGCTGACACAACCCCACCTCCAACAGCTCCTGCCCCAACCATTGCAGCTAATGAAGCAAATGGGAATATTATAGCTACACTAGCCAGTTGTACAATACCAAGTTGTCCTGCAAAAAATGGCTCTGAAAAAGCGACTGTCATCGTAAATAACACAGAAATCATATTTGGAGTAGCTAATTTGAAAAGTATTGAATAGATTGGAGCATTTAAAATTAGCTGAATTCTATCTGAATTATGTAAACTCATAATTTTGTGATGTCTTATTAAATTTTTATTTTATTTCAGTATGAAACAGAATAGTCCTATAGCTTAATTGAATTAAAACTAAGAATCCTAAATAATAAATTTATAAAAAAATTAATAACAATAGAGTACTATAAATTTTAATTATAATTAAATTATCTAGTTATAGGTTATATGAATGGAGTATTATATGGCGAAAATTCCTATTGCAATCATAGGAGCTGGAGGAATGGGTGGGAGGCATCTTAGAGCATTAAAAGCATTATATGATTCAGGAATGAGTAATGTTGAATTAGTTGCAGTTTGTGACACCAGAAAAGATAATGCAAATAGACTTGCTGATTTAGCTGAAAGCATGTTAAATTATCGTCCTAAAGTTTTTACTGAAATGGAAATAATGAAAAAGGAAAGACCAGATATATTAGCTGTAGATATTACTACAGATTCAGGGTCTCATCATCAAGTTGCTGAAATGGCATTTGATTTAGAATATAATGTTTTGTGCGAAAAACCTTTATCTATAACAATTAAAGGATGTAATAAAGTAATTGCAGCATGGAAAAAAAGTGGAAAAGTTCTAAGCGTAGCTGAACAAGAGCGAAGAGACCCTATTTGTAGATTGAATAAAGCTATATTAGATGCAGGAATTATTGGAGACCCATATAGTTTTTTATTAGGATCAGCAAGAGGAGGAAAAGATATAATTATTTTACCTTGGAGGCATTATAAAAATTCTGGAGGTATTTTTGTAGATGCTGGAGTGCATGTAGTTGATCAAATGATGTATTACCTTGGCGATATAGAAGAAGTTTTTGCCACTTCTAAAATTTGGGAACCTAAACGCTATAAAGGAAAAAAAATTGGAGTTTCAAATTTTTATGATCATTGGAAACAAGAAATTCCAGAAGAAATAGAAGCAACTTCAGAAGATATGGTTATTTCAACTTTAAAATTTAAAAATGGAGCTATAGGTCAATGGACTTCCTTTTTTGCAGCTCATGGTGAACCTTTGGAATACGGAATGATATATGGTAGTGAAGGTTCTCTAGAACCTGCTAAACAAAGAAGAGGAAATCCTCTTAATATTAATTTGGGAGGAGGAGAAATAATTTCAGGAGATAATGTTTTAGAACTAGTTCCAGATTTTCATTTAGATGAATTGACATCCAGATTGTTTGGTTCTGATAGATTGGGTTCTTACGATGCTCCATTTGAAGACGCTGATAAGTTTTTGGTTGCACTAGAGTATTATGAATTAGGTCAATGTATAGCTGATGGAGTAAAACCTGAAGTTGATGCCTATGTGGGACGAAAAGATTTAGCAGTTTGTAATGCTGCTTTAGAATCATCAATATTAGGACGTAGTGTAACTATTAAAGAAATTGAAAATGAAGAAACCTCAGTTTATGAATCTAGTATAAATAAACATTGGAAAATTTAATAAAGGAAATAATTAATTGAAAATATCAAATATTGAAACTTTTTTTGTATCCAGATTTTTAGTTGTTAAAGTAACAACAGAAGATGGTACTGAAGGAATAGGAGAATCTTGTTATTGGTCATATCCGAAGGCAGCTGAAGCCACAATTCATGGATTTAAGGATGCATTGATAGGTATGGATGCTGATGATATAGAACATATTTGGACTTATTTATGGAGATATAATTCTGCTTTTAGAGGAAATAGTATTGGGGGTGCAATAAGTGCAATAGATATGGCTCTTTGGGATATTAAAGGTAAAAGATTAGAAACTCCTATATGGAACTTATTAGGAGGCAAAGTAAGAAATAAAGTAAGAGCAATAGCACAAGGAATTGGAGGTAATAATCCAGATGAATATGCAATAGGAGCCAAAAAAGTTTTAGATGAAGGATTTACTGCGTTAAAATTTACTCCAATGGCAGAAGAATGGGCAAAAATGAGCTACACTAAAATGATTAAATTTGCAATCGAAAGTGTCGAAGCTGTTAGAGAAACTGTCGGCTGGGATTTTGATATAGGTATAGAAATTCATAGAAATATGCAACCTCATGAAGCAATTGTTTTTTGTGAAGAAGTTGCTAGATTACGACCTTATTTTATAGAGGATCCAATTGTTCCTGATTCTGTAATTTCTATGGGTGAAGTCTCTTCGAAAATGAGACTCCCCTTAGCTGTTGGTGAGAGAAATATGGGTATTTGGGAGTTTAGAGAGTATGCTGAAATCGCAAAGCCTGCTTTTTTTAAGCCTGATATAGCTGTTGCTGGAGGAATAACTGGTGTGAAAAAGATTGCAACTTTAGCAGAAGCTCATCATATAAAAATTTCACCTCATAATTTTCAAGGACCAATTGCTACTGCTGCTTGTATAGCACTAGGAGTTTCTTCTCCTTCTTGGGACGTTCAGGAATCGGTTCAAGAAAATATACCACCTAGAAGAGATATGACTGATGAAATTATTGAATTAAAAAATGGTTGGTATACGCCATCAGAAAAACCAGGTTTGGGGTTAATTTTTAACGAAAAAGCACCATCAATACATCCATTCCAACCTGCAAATGTTCCTCCCCCTATAAGAGAAGACGGAAGTGTTGGATTAAGATAATTTTTTTATTTTATGCTTTGTGAATCGGTTTCAAGTGAATAATACTTTGATTATTCTTTAGAATTAGGTGGGTCTATGATCATTGATAAATTATCTCCGAAGGCTTCTGAGATAATTTTTTCAATTTTTCTACTAGAAGAGCTATTATTAATTGCAATTTTGAAAAAATTATATGATTCTAATGTGTTGAAGACTATCCTGATGTCTGTAGCTACCATGTTTCCTATTTCAATATGTTCAATATCTTCAAGTATACTTTTTAGAAATTTATCATCTATAGTTGATAAAATATTATTCCATAAATTAGGTAAATTTTTATTCATAGTTTAAATTATTAAGATAATAAGTAAAATAATATAAAAGCGACTATAAAAGCTGAAGTAGATAAAATTGTCGAAAAAATTAAGAATTTTAATCTATTTCTATTATCGAATTTATTTTTTGTCATTCGATCAAGAATATATGAAATCCCAAGCATAATTGCTAAAAATAAAATAATTTTTAATTTAATCATATTAGGTTAATTCTAACATTACTCATAATAAATATTTTCTATAATTATTAATGTTCAAAATATACATCTAATTTTAATTCAATTGAGTATTCTTGTTAAAGAAATGTAAAGAAATGTAAAGAAATGTTATATTTATTAGTGGAAATTTTGTTTTATTAAAGAGGAGTATTAAGATTTATGAAAAAGATTTTTTTGATTACGATTGTTTTTTTATTATTTATATCATGTTCATCTATTGAAGAAGTAATATCAACCAACTTAAATAATGACAAGACTGAATCAGTTGAAGAAGAAAATAATGTAGAAAAGGTTACATCAGATACAAAAAAAAGTGTTCCTTCTTCAAAACCTTTGCCTAAAATATCAACTAAATCAGAATCTATTTCAAAACCAATAACTAATCCTACTCAAACACCTATTCCTTATAAAGTGTCAAAATCTACTGAGCCCAAGAAAACTGTTACTAATCCAATGCCTAAATTAGAACCAACCACTATTCCTAAATTACCAGCAACTAAAACACCTATTTTAATTCCCCAGGTTCCTGTTGAAACAAAACTAAAATTTCCATTAGATGATTTAACTCTAATTAATTTATCAGATTATGATGATCAAGAAATATTAATTTTGGAGCAACTTATAAGAGGAAAAATTAACCATACAGTCAAAACTAAAACAATTTCTTTAATTTATCCAGTTGGAGAAATGATTTTACCTGAAAGAGAAGCACCAGGAACTCCTTTTATGGCACATGAAGTTTCATTGAATGAAGAGCAAATTATCTTTATTTTGTCTAATCTAAGGAGTTGGCTACAAACAAATTCTTCACAATGTTCAGATTCAATTGAAATTGGAAATATAGTAAGTGATACTGAAACTTGGATTAGATCTGGAGCAGATCCAAGCTCGATGTCAGTTATATGTAAAGATTTAAGAATAGTAACTATTGCTATTCCTTTAGATTCAGGTATGGCTAATGAGAAAAAAGAATTTCAAAATACTTACTTACATGAGCGCTATCATGCTGAACAAAAGGATTTGGAAGAATGTTCTATTAATGGAGAATTTAGGTTTTCAAATTCTTTATGGTTCAATGAAGGAGCTGCTCATTATTTTTCCACAACTTTATTAGCTGAAATGGAAAGAAATGATCCTTATAATGAAATTTTACGCATGGCCCTAATAGCCTCAAAAGAAGAAGGAGATATTGCAATAGGGCAACCAGATAAATGGGGAGCTGCGGCTTTATTATTAATGACTAAATTAAATGATCTCTCAGAAGAATCTATAATGAATGCAAGTTTATTCAATGATTGTGCTAAAGAGAATGAATATGATAAAAATAGTACTCAAATAAAACATATTAAAAAATCTTGGTATTTAATTGAAGAAAATAATAATATTTTCACTTTCTCAGAAAAAGCTTTATCTAAGTAATAATTATTACAAACTTTTATTTTGATAAATTCTTAGAATTTCCTGAATAAATTGAACTTAATATTTTCTGTTTTCTAGTCAAAATTATGATTAATGTAAAAATTAATCCTTGAGCAGCTATAGAATATCCAGGATCGAAATAATCAGCTGTGAGACCATTTAAAAAGTTAAATAAAGCCATACTTCCTCCTATGTACATTGCGTAAACTCCTGCTATTCTTCCTCTTATATAATCTGGTGACATTATTTGAATAATTGTATGAGATATTATCATGAATCCTGCTTGGCCCATTCCCATAAATATTGTTGCTGTTAAGGAAATAAATAAATTAGAAGATAAGGCTAAAAATACAGGAGCTATTCCACTTAATACTGCAAAAAAATAAAATACTCTTCCTTTTAATTTTTCATTTGCATTACCAGCAAGAAATAAGGAAGCAAATAAAGATCCTACTCCAACACACATCATTAAGAAACCAACAGCTAGCCCTTCAGCACCCAGTTTATTAACAGAAAAATATGGTAAAACAGATTCAAATGACATAGTAAGCATGCAATGTAGTGTTGTAAGTCCTATTATGACTAATAAAGCCTTATTTGAATGAACATATTTTAATCCTTCTCCTAATTCTATAAAAAATGACTTCGAACTCATTTTTCCTGTAGATTTATTCTTTATCATTAGTGCAAAAATAAAACTTAAAGCATAAAATCCAGTACATATAAAAAATGCAATATCAGTTCCATTTATAGAATTTTCATTATTACCTATGTATCTTAAAAAAGGCACAATTGCGAGCGGTCCGATTAATCTAGTAGCATGTACTGTAGACATGTTTAATGCAACTGCATTCAATAAATTTTTTTTAGGTACAATATTAGGAACTAAGGCCTGACCTGAAGGCATTTGAGCAGCTCTAGCTGAACCTTGAATCAATGCTAAAACTATAAGGTGCCAGGGTAATATAAAATCCAAAAAATATAATATGCCTAAACCTAAATTATGAATAAAGTTAATTAAAAACATAATTTGAAGTATTCGTCTTCTTTGAAATTTATCAGACAAGTATCCAACAAATGGAGTTACCAATACCATTGGTATCATAGCTGCAAACGTAACTAAGCCAACAAGCATACTGCTATCAGAAATTTGATAAACAACCCATCCTCTAATTACTATGAGTGCCCAATGAGATGAGCCTGCAAAAAGACTTGCCATCCACATTTTGAAAAAGTCAGGATATTTTAAAGATGCAAAATAATCAATACTATGATTATTTGATCTATTTTTAGATATTTTTTTCAATTATAAGGTATCTTAATAAACTATTCTGGCAACTTTACTAATATTTTTATAAACAAACAATATAAATACCAAAGTTATAAGTAAAACATTCTAAAATGCTTTCTAAAATAGGCATAATATAATTTTAGTTCGATTTATACTGAAGTATTAATTGTTATTTTTGGTGCGGCTGAAAGGAGTCGAACCTTCATGCATTGCTGCACATGCTCCTAAGGCATGCGTGTCTACCATTTCACCACAGCCGCTTTAGTTTCTATAACTAAAAAGTTATGAATGATCCATATCGCTGCCACAGCACATTGGAGATTTAATTTTTCCACAATTATCTGGACATTTGGCTATATGAACTGAGCTTCCATCATCTTTGTTTATTGTGTCATGAACTAATTCTTTTCCACAAGTTCCACATGTTAAGCCATTTACTTTCATTCCACATCCAACTGAACAAGTGTAAGTAGTCATAAAACCTCCATATAGTTTTTTAGTTATAATAATAACAATTTTATAATAATAAAGGACTTATTAATGGTAAATATTGGTGATTTTAAAATTTCTTTTGTTAACGATCTAATAGGCGTAAAAAGAGACCCTTCAATTGTGTACCCTAATGTCTCTAAAGAAGATTGGGGAAAATATAAATCTTTTGCACAAAACACCGATGGATCTATTCAATCTACTTGGAGAGGATATTTACTTGAATGTTATGATAAAAAAATTCTTATTGATACAGGAATGGGACCTGGTCCTTATGATCACGATAAATTAGGTGGTCAATTTATACAAAACCTAAATGCATTAGGAGTTAAACAATCAGAAATTGACTTTGTATTTATAACACATACACATGGAGATCATATTGGAAATAATATTATATGGGATTCTAATGAAGCAAAACTTAATTTTCCTAATGCTAAATATTTAGTATCAAAATATGATTATGATTACTATTCTGATACTAATAATAAAATTGATGCAATGTTTGAAAAACAAATTTTACCTTTGAATAAATTAGGAGCTCTTAGATTAATAGAAGGTAGGGAAGAGATTTTACCAAATATTTTTTCTCTACCTTCTAATGGACATACTCCAGGTCATCAATGCCTATTATTAGAAAATATTAATGGTGAAAACATAATTTTTACTGGAGATTTATTTCATAATGAAGCACAGATATTTGAAAATTATTGGTGCCCAGTATTTGATTGGAATAGTACTATGTCTACAATTTCCAGGTTAGGTATATTGAACTTAGCTATAGAAAATAATTGGATTATATGCACAGGACATTTATCTGATTCTAAAGCGATAGGTAAAATTGTTTCTAAAAATGATATTATAAGTTGGGAGCCTATACTGAAATAGTTGGTCTATATTCTTCCCATTTAAAAATATTTTGAAATTGCTTAGATATATTTAGAACATCTATTTCACTACCCATTTTACCAATAATTTGTAATCCTATAGGTAAGTTTTTGTTAGAATTTCCAATAGGAATATTAGATGCTGGATTTCCTGTCAAGTTGAAATAATAAGTAAGAGGTGTGAAATCCCATAATGGATCATTTACTTTTTTACTATTAATAAATTGAGGAGGATTATTAACTTCAAATGCAGTTGTTGCCATAGTAGGAGTAATTAAAAAATCATAATTTAAAAACAACTTATTTAAATAATCTCTGTAATATCCAATTTTGTTATAGCATTCAAAGACTCTATTTCCAGAAAGGGCTTTGCCATGTTCCCAATTTCTTTTTAAATAATCAGTAATTTTTTCAGAAAATTCTTTATTATCTAATAATTCAGGGTCGCTAGCATATCCTTTGACGCAAAAAAAATCAAAAAAAACATTATATATTTCCTCTATAGATTCTGGATAAAAATTAATTTCATCTATTTCAGATATATAATTTCTCTGATATTTTTTTACTGCATTTAAAACACTTTCAGCAACTTCATTATCTATATTAGCGTTACCTATAGATGGACTATATGCAATTTTGAATTTTTTAGTGTCATTAAGTTTTTTAATATTTAAACTTTTTTCATTAATAGAAATATATTCTCCTTTATTTGAAAAACCAGATAAAACATTTAGTAAAACAGCTGAATCTTCAACAAATCTTGTAATAGGACCTGATGTTGCATTACTAACGACGTTATACCTAACAGAACCATCAACTATCCTAGATATTCTTCCCTGAGTTGGTTTTATTCCAAACACACCACAAAATGAAGCTGGAATTCTTATTGAACCTCCTCCATCTCCTCCCTGACCAATTGAAGTTAATCCAGAACTAACTGAAACAGCCGAACCTCCACTTGAACCACCAGAAGTCATACTTTTATTCCAGGGATTAAAAGTAGAACCAAACACTCTATTATCAGAAGTTCCTGCCATACCATATTCAGGGGTATTTGTTTTACCAACAATTATTCCATCATGTTCCTTTATTTTTCTAACCACCATAGAATCATCTTTTGCTATTGCATCTCTTGGTAATGACCCAAATGTACATCTTACATCTTTCATTGGCTCAACATCTTTTATTGGTATTGGGATCCCTGTTAATAAACTTATTGGTTCTCCATTTAATATTTTCTTTTCTGCATCTTTAGCTTTTTTAATTGCAAACTCTTCTGTAATTGTTACGTAAGCGAACAAAATTTTATTGATTTCTTTTATATTTTCTAAAGTTTCATTTATTACATCTACTGGTGAAACTTCTTTTTTGATATATAATTCATGAAGTTTTGAGATTGATAAATATCCAAAGTTATTTTTTGTCATAATTGATTACATTTTTCTTTTTATAGATATATACTAATTTTTTAACTATATATTACTAAATTTTTATCAAGGAGATAATAATGTCATTCAAAGTTGTTATAACAGCCAAATCAGCAGGAAGAAGTGGGCCTCCACAATCTATGCTAGATGTTTTTGATAAAGCAGGTATCCAATGTGAAGTAATTCCTTGTAATAACGAAAATGATCTTATTAAGGCTGGTAAGGACGCAGATGTACTTTTAGTAGGTACTGTTCCTCATACAACTCGAAATGTTATGGAAAATTTACCAAATTTAAAAATGATTGGAAGGTCGGGAGTTGGTGTTGACTCAGTAGATTTAGAAGCAGCGTCAGAAATGGGTATTTGTGTGTGTAATACTCCTGGAATCAATACTTCCGAAGTTGCAGATCATGCTATGGCAATGCTTTTGTCCATAACTAGGCAAATACCTGAATTAAATAAATTCACTAAAGATGGAGCTTGGTCAGATGACCCACAAAAATTAGCACCTGCTAGAAACCGCCTTAGAAGAATAGCAGGAACAACTGTAGGGATATATGGTTTTGGAAATATTGGAAGAGCTTTTTCTAATAGAATTAAAGGATTTGGTCCAGAAAGAATTATTGCACATGATCCTTATATTCCACAATCTGTAGCTGATTTATATGGAGTTAAACTAGTTTCATTTGATGAATTAGTCACCGAAAGTGATATTATAACTGTTCATTCTCCAGCAACAGAAGAAAATAACGAAATTTTTAATTTAGAAGCTTTCTCTAAGATGAAAGAAAATGCAATCTTTGTTAATTGTGCAAGAGGACCTATAGTTAATGAATCTGATTTAGCACATGCATTAAATAACAACATTATTTACCATGCAGGGATTGATGTTACTCAAATTGAGCCATTAGATGCTGAATCACCATTACTCAAGACTGATAACTTATTTATAACCCCTCATTATGCTGGGGGATCAAATTTTACAGCACTTGAAGGTTCAATTAGATGGGCTCAAAATGCAGTAAATGTGCTTACAGGTCAAAAGCTTTGGGGTCTAGGTAATCCAGATGTAAAAAGAGTGATTACGATCATGAGAACCAAAGGGACAAACAAATGGGATAATATCCCTGATCCAGTAACTGATTTTGATTTTATGTAAAATACGTTTAAGTATTTATTGTATTTTTTTATTTTTTTAGTAGATTAGTTATGAACAAGTTTGAGATATTTTATATTAATGGAGATTTTATGAAAACTGATAAAGCTTTAATAGCACACCTATATAGAAGAGCTGGTTTTGGATCTACACCTGAAATGTTAGATGAATTATCTTTAAAAGATTATGATTCTATAGTTGATAATTTAGTAGATATTCAACTTATAAATGACCTTGATGATGAAGATATACTAACTAGATATTATCCCCAATTAATATCTGCAGATAATTTTGGTATGGATAATACTAAGTGGTTTTATAGAATGATAAATTCTAAAAAACCTCTTCAAGAGAAAATGACTTTATTTTGGCATCATGTTTTTGCTACAGGATGGACTAAAAGTGAGCAAGGGCCTACAATGATAGATCATATTGCCATGCTTAGAGATGATTGTTTATCTAACTTAAGAGTTCTACTTAAAGATATTTCAGCTGACCCAGCAATGATATTTTGGTTAGACAATTGTGAAAATCATGGAAAAAATATTAATGAAAACTTCGGAAGGGAATTATTGGAACTATTTTCTATGGGAATAGGTAACTATTCCGAAGAAGATATAAAGCATGCCTCAAGAGCTTTTACCGGCTGGACTTTTGAACAACCTATGCCTCTTTATCCATATGGACATTTTAAGTCACAATTTATTTTTGATGAAAAAGATCATGATTTTGGTGAAAAAGAGTTTTTAGGTAATAAAGGTAATTTTAATGGTGAAGATATTATTGAAATAATTGTCAAAACTGAAGCATGTGCAAAATTTATTTCAAGACATTTATATAATTTCTTTGTTGCAGATGAACCTCAAATACCTGCTTGGAGTATTGAGCCTCCAAAAGACCAAGAAGCAATGAATATTTTAGTAAATACTTTTTTAGATTCTGATGCTGACATGAAAGAAGTAATGAGAACAATGTTTAAATCTGATTTCTTTAAAAACTCTATGTTTAAACGTGTTAAATGTCCTGCAGAATTTATTGCTAGTACATTAAAAATAACTACAAAAATTGGTCCTAAAGATGATAGGCTTAGTGGTTTACATGGCTTAAGTACAGTTATGGGTCAGACTTTATTAGATCCTCCCTCTGTTGAAGGATGGCATACAGGAAAAGAATGGATTGACGGAGGTTCATTAACTGAAAGAATTAATTATGCTGTTGGGCTTATTTCTGATATGAATAACTCCGGTTCTAAAAATTTAGTAGATATGATTATAAATTCTAAAGTTGAACTATCTTCAGAACAATTAGTAAGTAAAATTTTAGAATGTTCAGGTGAATTAAATGTTAGTGAGCAAACGTTTAAACAACTTTTAGATATTGCATCTATAGGCCCAGTTGTTGGAAACAATCAAGATAATGATGTGATTAGAAAAAAAATAATTAGACTTTATACTCTTCTAGTATCATCACCAGAATTTCAATTAGCATAAGGAGAAAAAAATGGTAACACATAAAAAGTCTACTGGAAAAAAAGATCCTGTTTTAGTTGTAGTTCAACTTTCAGGAGGTAATGACTTTCTGAATACAGTAATTCCTTTTACAAATGGAATTTACTATGATGTTAGAAATTACGTAGGTCATAAAGAAGGTGAATCTTTACCTTTTACTGATGATTTGGCATTTCATCCAAAAGCTGAAGCTTTTAGAGAAATTTATAAAGAAGGCAAAATGGCTATTGTCCAAGGAATAGGATATGAAAATTCTTCAAGATCTCATTTTAGGGCTATGGATATATGGCATACATGTGAACCAAATACAGTTGCAACTGAAGGCTGGCTATCAAAAGTTATAAGAGAGTTAGACCCAAATAGTTCTAACCCCTTGACTGCAGTTAGTTTTGGAAAAGGTCTACCAAGAGCATTAGCTGCTCCTGGAGTTATATGTACTAGTATAGATAATTTAGATAATTATGGTCTGATGACTTCAATTGAAGATAATGCTCAAAGAATGGCTAATTTAGATGTTTTTTCTAGAATGTATACACCAGCTGATGAATGGATGGGAGAAAGACATGAATCAGGAGTCGTAATGAACTACCTTGCAAATACTGGATCTGGAGTTCTGCAGGGTGCAGATATGCTAAAAGATGTCCCTAGTAAATATAAATCTTCTGTTGAATATGCAGATAACTCTATAGCTAAAGCTCTAAGAGATGTAGTAAAGGTTCATACTGCAGGCTTAGGTACCAGAGTATTTTATACTCAACATGGGGGTTATGATCACCATGCGCAAGAAATGCCTGCTCATGATAGACTTATGGGCGAACTTTCTCAAGGTATTAAAGATTTTCTAACGGACTTAGATGAGCATGATGCTTCTGAAGAAATTGTAATATTAGTGTTTTCTGAATTTGGAAGAAGAATGAAAGATAATGGATCTGGTACAGATCATGGATCAGGAGGAGGAGCATTTATTATTGGTAATAGAGTTAATGGTGGCTTATATTCCGAATATCCTTCAATAGAACCTTCAGAATGGTTAAATGGTGAAGATATGAAGCACACATTTGATTATAGGGGTGTATACGGAACTTTACTTGAGCAGCACTTAGGTTTAGATCCTAATGAAATTGTTTTAGGTAATTTTGAACAATTAAATCCATTTAAGTAACAAAACTAAGGTGAAAAAATGACACAACAAAAAGATAAGATAAAGCAACCTCCATATGCAATATTAAGAGGCGGTTATAAATACAAAGAAACTCTTGGTATGCGTAGGGTAACAACATACTGTATTGATATGGTTGAAACTGAAAAAGTTTTATATGTACTAATCAGAACAGATGGAAATGGTGGACACATTAGAAGAATTAACTGGAAAGATGAAGATTTAGATATTTTTGGGAACTTTAGCTGGCCTGTTCAAATGATTCAAGATTCTGAAGGTATTTTATATGTTTCAGATGAAGCTGATGATTGTATTCACACACTTGTTGATGATGGTGAGAAAGGTTTTGTACCAATAGGTGAAGCTTCAGGTAAAGGAATCAATTTAAAATCTTCTACTCCAGTAAATAAAATTGGTGAAGGAAAATTGGATTCACCATCAGGTATTGCATTTGACTTAGAAGAAAATTTACTCGTAGTAGATACTGGAAATAATAGAGTTCAAAAATTTACCAAACAAGGTAAATTTATTGAAACAATAATTTCTAACAATGAAGATAACTCTCTAAATATGCCGTGGGGAATTGCGGTAAATCATAAAGGAGAAATTATTATTTCAGATTGGAGAAATAATAGAATTTGTCTATATGACAGTAAAGGTAAATTTATAAAATCATTTGAAGAAATTGCTAAATCTTTAGAAGGAGATATGCTTCAATTAGATGGACCAGCAGGTTTAACTATTGATGATGATGGTGATATATACGTAGCTGATAGAAATAATAATAGAATTGTAGTTTATGATAGAGACGGAAAATACGTTACTCAGTTTACTGGAGATGCAACTTTATCAAAAATTGGAAAGACATATATTATGTC
>Ga0115000_10001984_pt1 | contig 17837 bp, 14 predicted proteins | sample ArcticOcean_MG_C_6_FD_89690 | JGI IMG/M metagenome (GOLD analysis project Ga0115000, IMG submission 89690) | Marine microbial communities from western Arctic Ocean - ArcticOcean_MG_CB8_128 | ecosystem: Environmental > Aquatic > Marine > Oceanic | place: Arctic Ocean: Canada Basin | collected...
GACAATCTTCATATTATCGGTCACGAGGAATTGGCCTCGCCAGCGGCACTAAAGAGCGAGTTTTCTCTAGAAGGCAAGGCGCTGGAGACAGTGCGCGATGGCCATCGCTCAGTTAAAGGCATTCTCGATCATGAAGACCCTAGATTGATCGTCGTCGTCGGACCGTGTTCCATCCACAGCCCAGTCGAGGCGCTTGAATATGCTCGACGTCTGAAAACTCTAGCAGATGAGTTGTCGAACGAGTTATTGATCGTGATGCGCGTTTATTTCGAGAAGCCACGCACAGCTATTGGCTGGGAAGGATTGATTTATGATCCGCATCTCGATGGCAGCCACAAGATCGACCACGGCTTACGTATCGGTCGCCGCTTGATGCTGGACATAGCCGAAATAGGACTACCCATCGGCATCGAGGCTTTAGATCTAATTACGCCACAGTATCTGCAGGATTTGGTTAGCTGGACGGCGATAGGTGCGCGTACTACAGAATCTCCGACTCACAGAAAGCTTTCGAGCGGCATTTCATCGGCGGTGGGGTTTAAGAATAATGTCGATGGCGGACTGATGGTTGCGGTAAATGCAATTCGCTCTGCATCGGCTACCAATAGTTTTATCAGTGTGACAGAAGATGGCAAGGTTGCCATGTTTCGAACAGGGGGCAATCCGCATTGCCATGTCATTCTTAGAGGGGGCAAGTCACCCAATTATGATGCTGCGAGCGTAGCGGCGTGCGAAGAAGAACTGCAGAAGGCGGGTTTGATAGAAAATATCATGATCGACTGCAGTCATGGTAACTCGAATAAGGATCATCGCAGTCAGAAATTGGTTTTGGATGAGATCGCACTGCAGATCAATAGCGGCAATAAGTCGATCATCGGAGTCATGCTCGAGAGTAACTTGGAGGAGGGCAATCAGCCTATTCCGGACGACTTGAGTGATCTGAAATACGGCGTGTCGATTACCGATGCCTGTATCGACTGGTCTACAACTGAGACATTGCTTAGAGAGTTCGCCGGATCACTTTCGGAATCTCTGGAGTCTCGCGCAGTCTGATTTTGTCTGCACTTTTGTTTGCACTCCTTGAGAAACTAATTGGGGTCTGTCCCCGTTTTCCTCTTACGCTTTCAGTACGCTAGCGAGGCTGTTGGCTAGATACTCTATGTTGGCGTCGTTGATGCCAGCTACGTTGATGCGGCTAGAGTTAACGAGGTAGATGCTGTAGTCATTGACTAGCGACTGAACCTGATCAACATTCACACCCAGGAAGGAGAACATGCCTTTCTCTCTCTGGATAAAGCTAAAATCCTGTTCAATTCCAATAGACTGAATCTGCTTAACGAATTGGACGCGCAGACCGTTTATGCGGTCACGCATCTGGGTTAATTCGGCATCCCATTGAGTGCGCAATGCCTCATTCGAGAGAATCAGCTGGACGATGGCGGCACCATGATCAGGTGGCATTGAGTACATTGCTCGCGCGGCGCCGGCTATCTGGGTAGTGGCGACTGTAGCGGCGGTATCGCTGTCGCAGATTAGTGTCATCGCACCAGTGCGCTCGCGGTAGAGCCCGAAGTTCTTCGAGCAGGAACTGACTACGATCAATTCAGGCAAGGACTCGGCGAGTAGACGGGTGCCATAGACATCTTCTTCCAGGCCGTCTCCCAACCCTTGATAGGCGAGGTCGATCAACACGGTGAAGCCCTGCTTGAGCGCAACGTCTCGAACTTGTTGCCACTGCTTCTGGTTCAGATCGGCGCCACAAGGGTTATGGCAGCAGCCATGCAGCAACACGACATCGCCACTTCCAATCTTGCTAAGGCATTCAATCATTCCATCGAAATTCACACTATGGCTGTCGTAGTCGTAGTAGGGATACTCTGCAATCTTGAGCCCCGCAGAGCCTAGCAGGGGAACGTGGTTTGCCCAGGTTGGGTTGCTTACCCAGACGGTAGCTTCGGCGTTAGCTGATTTAATGAACTCGGCGGCGAGTCGCAAGCCACCGCAGCCACCGGGTGATTGCACGGTAACGCGTCGCTTGCCTAGGCTGTCATTGAGGGGTTTTCCAAGTAACAACTCCGCTACTATTGCATTGTAGTCGGCGGCACCCGTTGGTCCCACATAGCTTTTCGTCATCTGCGAATTGAGGATCATACCTTCGGCTTTCTTCACAGCCGTCATAACGGGTGTATCGCCAGCCTCGTTTTTGTAGACGCCGATTCCCAAATCGATTTTCTTCGGGTTGCTGTCAGCACGGTAACTGGCCATGAGCCCTAGGATAGGGTCTGCGGGAAGAGCTGGAAGTGATTGAAACATGGTATTTACTCTATCTTCTTTGGTGGGCTTTGAGGGTGTTTTGCAGCAAAGAGGCGCGTGTCATTGGGCCTACGCCCCCGGTTACGTAAGTTATATAGGAGCACTTGTCTTTCACGTTCTCGAAATCAACATCACCTACGTTTCTAAAACCTGATTTCTTCGTGTTATCAATGACTCGAGTCTGGCCTACGTCGATAACAACGGCGCCTTGTTTTACCATGTCAGCGGTGACAAATTCTGTCTTACCGATTGCCACGATGAGTATATCGGCAGTTGCGCAAAGCGCTGCGAGGTTTTTTGTTCTGCTATGAGCGATGGTAACGGTCGCGTTGCCTGGCTTGGTATTGCGTGACATCAGCACGGCCATGGGTGTGCCCACGATGTTGCTGCGGCCTAGTACCACACAGTGCTTGCCTTCGGTCTCTATCTCATAGCGCTTTAACAGTTCCATGATGCCATTGGGTGTAGCCGATATAAAAGTGGGTAGGCCCAGGTTCAGGCGGCCCACATTTTCGGGACAGAAACCATCGACATCTTTAGCAGGATCGATAGCTAAGATGATCTTGTTCTCATCGATATGCTCAGGCAATGGCAGTTGCACAATGAAACCATCGATCGCATCGTTGTTGTTTAGCTCATCGACCTTAGCGAGCAATTCCTGCTCGCTAATAGTGTCTTCCAGACGGATCGTGGTTGACTCGAAATCCACCTCTGCACAGTCTTTTACTTTGAAGGCGACGTAGTTCTGCGAGGCGCCGTCATTTCCGACGAGTACCGCCGCGAGGTGAGGAGCACGTTGGCCGCTGGCTTTAATTTCAGAGACTCTCTGGGCTATTTCTTGACGAATTTCCGCCGAGCAAGACTTGCCATCAAGTAGTTGCATAGTGATCTTTCCAGTGTTTTAGAGTTACCCGAGCGCGAATCAGATGCGTCGCTGGGAATAGCGTATTTCGAAGTGCCAGTATGATAAACGAGCGGCCTGCTTAGCTCAAGCTCAACAGGCCATTATAGCTACCACTTACCGCTATTCTCCATGCTCTTCCATGGCTCTTGAGCTTGCAGTGCGTCGCCGCGCTGTAGGAGTTCGATTGAAATATTATCCGGCGAACGAACAAATGCCATATGGCCATCGCGTGGGGGACGATTAATAGTTACGCCAGCATCCATCAGTTTCTGGCAGGTGTCGTAGATGTTGTCTACGGCGTAGGCGAGGTGACCGAAATTACGGCCCTCGTCGTATTCTTCAGGGTCCCAGTTGTAGGTAAGTTCAACCTGGGCCTCTTCGTCGCCTGCGGCTGCGAGGAACACAAGGCTAAACCTAGCCTCCTGGAAATCGCGACGCTGCAGCTGCGTGAGACCTAAGTGTTCGCAGTAGAACTCCAAAGATTTATCCAGATCATTTACCCGAACCATTGTGTGAAGGTATTTCATAAAGGTTACTCGATTAGTGTTTGAGAACTGTTATTTAGAAGAGTACGACGGATCGAATGCTTTTACCTTCGTGCATTAGATCGAATGCCTTATTTATATCTTCCAGCGGCATCGTGTGCGTAATCAGTGGGTCGATCTGTATCTTGCCATTCATATACCAATCGACAATTTTGGGTACATCGCTGCGCCCGCGTGCGCCTCCAAAAGCGGTGCCTTTCCATGAGCGGCCGGTTACCAGTTGAAAAGGACGCGTCGAGATCTCTTGCCCAGCTCCTGCTACGCCGATGATATAAGACTCACCCCATCCCTTGTGGGTACATTCCAGCGCCTGGCGCATAGTCGTGGTGTTGCCTATGCATTCGAACGAATAGTCTACGCCGCCACCGGTTAAGTCGATTATGGCTTCAGTGACATTGTCGGTGTCCGATGGGTTGATAAAGTCGGTCATACCGAATTCGCGAGCAAGCGTCTCGCGGTCGCCATTGAGGTCGACGCCAATGATTCGGTCTGCCCCAACCATCGATGCGCCCTGAACAACATTCAGGCCAATGCCGCCGAGTCCGAAAATCGCAACCGTACTGCCCGGTTCTACCTTGGCATCGAACGCCACTGCGCCCACGCCGGTAGTAACGCCACAGCCGATGTAGCACACCTTATCAAAAGGGGCGTCCGAGCGAATCTTCGCTAGGGCAATCTCAGGCAGTACGGTGTAGTTAGAAAACGTAGAGCATCCCATATAGTGCAAGATGGGTTTACCATCAACAGAGAAGCGGCTGCTGCCGTCCGGCATCAGTCCTTGGCCCTGTGTGGCACGTATCGATTGGCAGAGGTTTGTCTTGGGGTTCAGGCAGAAATCACATTCACGGCATTCGGGTGTATACAAGGGAATGACAGTGTCGCCTACCTTCAGGGAACGAACGCCAGGTCCTACTTCGACAACAATGCCAGCACCTTCATGGCCAAGTATGGCGGGGAAAGCCCCCTCAGGGTCATCGCCTGACAGGGTGAATGCATCTGTGTGGCAGATACCTGTCGCTTTGATTTCAACGAGAACTTCTCCAGCTTTTGGGCCTTCAAGATCGACTTCGACGATTTCTAGAGGTTTACCTGCTTCGAATGCAACCGCAGCGCGTGATTTCATGAATGTCTTCCTAGTTGTTACTGAGATGGATGCCAAATTAATGGTTTGGGCAGTCACTCGAATAATTGTTGAATAGCTACTTTCGTAGTCGCATTGTAAGAGTCCTTTGCGCCAGCGGCAACCTAGCGCTTGCGACTAGATGCGCGTATTATCGTGCGCTCAATTCTGAGGGTTAGCGTTCATGAAGAGAATTGCTCTACTCCTGTTCACCTTACTAGCAAGCGCAAGTTTCTTTGCCTTTGAACCGGTTACGCTGGCGGCAGAGGCGAATGACAACGTGGTGTGGATCGATGTACGTTCGAAGCGAGAGTATCGCCGCGGGCATATCGACGGTGCTATTAATATTCCTCACGGTGATATCGGTCATAGGATATTTGTAGAAGTGCCCGATACTTTTACCGAGGTACACATCTACGATGGCAGTCAGGGGACATTCGCAGGTATCGCTCTGGAAATGTTAATGGAGATAGGTTTTCAGGAAGTAGTTAACGAAGGCGGCTATGATGCGTTGCTGGAGAAGCTAAGCCTCAGTGAGGAGTAGTTTTATCGTCACTGTATTCGCTAATTCACTCCACGTTTCACTATCAGCCGGCTCAATGCTGCGCTAACCCTGTCTGTAGCCGCTTATGGAAATCGCAATTGTAGTATTCGTAATATTCATTGGCTCGTTTGTTCAGAGTTCCATCGGTTTCGGCTTGGCTATTGTCGCGGCTCCCATTCTTTTCCTGATAGATCCACTGTATGTTCCTGCGCCCATCACTATCTCGGCGTTAACCTTGTCGGTTGCAAATTCGTATAGCCACTGGCGCTCAATTTCGTTTCGTGGCTTGAAGTTTGCGATTTTAGGGAGAATCCCTGGGACCATATCCGGTGGTTTCCTGCTGCTGTGGATCGACCAGAACGCGCTGGCACTCTGGCTGGGTCTGTCGGTTCTCGTTGCGGTAGCTCTTAGCATGAGTAATATCATTTTTAAGGCGAACGGCAAGTCGCTTTTCTGCGCGGGTTTTCTTTCTGGATTCATGGGAACGAGTACGTCAATAGGCGGGCCACCTATGGCATTAGTGATGCAGCACCAAGAGAATGACTTCATCAGGGCTAATCTAGCGGCATTCTTTGTGGTTAGCTGCTTTATGTCACTGATGATGCTGTTCAGCATCGGGCATTTTGGCAGGGAGCATATTATGATCTCATTGCCGATGATGCCTGCCACGTTGGCAGGATACTGGGTAGCGATGCGTACTATGCATCTCATCTCCCACCAGAATCTGCGGCGCGTCTCGCTAGGGCTCTGTGTGGTTGCAGGCTCAGCGGCCATTGCCTCGTATTGGTTCTAGCGTTGACAATACAGATACAAAACTGACACTTGCAGCTATGATGGGAAACCTACAAGCCAAAATTCAGATATGCTAGGTAGGTGTTCATTTAAAAAGCTTCTTTGTTATTCGAATAGAAGTTTTTTTTGTGGTTAACTCATACCTAGTACATTTGTGTTGCTTGGCAGCGGTTGACGGACAGAGAGCAAAACGAGTCAGAGAAGGTAAAAGAATAATGGCATCTTGGCCGATCGAAATTAGCATGGAGTCCTTTAACGAGGCCTGGACCTTAGAGGGAGAGACTTTTTGGCGTAGTGTTTTCGAGATGCACAAACACAAGATGGAGATTAAGAACCCAAACATCGCCATTGGAAATCTTGAAAAAATATTTTCTGCTACTTTCACTCTGGCAAATTCTAAAGGCTTTCAGGCGATGAGTCTGCGGGACTTGAGTCGAGAGACGGGCATAAGCATGGGCGGTCTCTATGCTTATATCGGTAGTAAAAACGATCTCGCTTCAGTGATAGAGGGTGTGCTAAGAGATACCATCGAAGAGATAATCGGTGGCTTGAGTTCGTATGATCTTGAGCCGCTCCAGTGCCTGCGCGCAATCGTCTATGGGGAAATATTTGCCATGGAGAAGTTGAGTCCTTGGTACTACTTCTGCTTCATGGAGTTGAAGGGCTTGCCCCGGGAGCAACAGCAGCAAACACTAGAGCTTGAATTACGTTTCGAAGGCATATTGTTGGATGCGATTCACAGCGGCGTGGCAAGCGGGCAATTCGTTTGCAATCAGCCGGAACTACTGGCCTCTCAGGTGACGGCTCAGCTGCAACAGTGGCATCTAAAACAGTGGAAATTTAAATTGCGAGAAATTGGCAAGCAAGAATATGCGCAGTTTGTTTTCGAGAGCCTTCTGAAGTGTCTACAATACTCCGCTGACGGTATTGAGGAAGGCAATGAGACTGCAGCGCCGAGCTCTGAGGCCGGCCAATCAGACTAGGCTAGTCGCCTTAGCTGTTTTCTGCATTTAATCCTTTCTTCTGGGCATAGAAGCTGCGGATTTTCTTCATGTCTTTCTCTGGATCCCCAGTGGGGTAGAAGAAGTCTGCGAATCCGGCTTCTTTGTTCTCGGCATCTACATAGCCCATCAATATCGGTACCTCAGCGTTATTTGCTATGTGGTAGAAGCCGGTCTTCCATTCGCTTACCCTGCGTCTAGTGCCTTCAGGGGGCACTAGCACTACAAAATTATCGTTGTTCGTAAACTGATTGACGATCTGATGCACAACATTGTGCGATTTGTCACGATTGATCGGAATGCCTCCTAGCCATTTCATGAAGCCGGAAAATGGGAAGGGGAAGAGGGTGTGTTTGCCCATCCAAAAAAGCTGTAATCGTAATTCTAATACAACCATTAGCATTAAGGGGAAATCCCAGTTACTTGTGTGAGGCGCGCCAATAAGGACATATTTTGGAACAGATACTTTGCTGCCGATTGACGTCCAGCCGATAAGTTTGAGGATCAAAATTGCTAGCAAGCGCAGCAGCGGTGTGATTATCGGAGTAGAAAAAATTGTGGTTCGCATCGTCGTCTATTCTAGTTGGGCCGCAGCAGTATAGCCTAGCTTCGGCAGGCTAAGCTAGAGCCCGAACATCCATCTGCGCGGCTAATATTCCGGCTCATTGCGTAAGCTGATCGCAGTGCAAGGCAGCAGTAAAGCATTTTTTCGCTTCGCCTTGACGCGCATGTAGATAACGTTTCCTGTGGTGCTTAGGAGCTAACTGGGATGATACAAGCTAAGCGAATTGTCTGTATGGTTGATCAGTTTTTCTGCGGATAAGTTATAACATCATTTATATGAATTGGAGCATGATCGATGCCGGTAAAGCTAATCCCGGTTAGCGGTCTATTTGGATAACGGTTTACTATGCTTCGAGGTCGACGCGAGCTTAACTCAGAACTGATTCGCTGCCGAACCTTGCGTCCCTATAGCCGGTTGGTTGAGGTGTCTGCCGCCAAAACCACGCGCCGAATTATCAGGGCCGTGACGAGACCCCCGGTCATTCCGAGAGCGCGTAGGATGCACTGGATCCTTGGCTCAGCACTGTGGTTAAGGATGTTAGTGTCATTCTAGTTAAACTCTTCATAGCAACCCTTCTTGTTCTAGGATTTAGGCTAGGCACTCCAGATGCACGCTCACTAATCGCCTAGCTGGCCGCCGTCAGCCGACGTTTAGATAGATTTTAGTTGGTGCTTATATGGGTTTCGTACCAAGCGCTCCACCTACCACTGTTGAAAATACGACTGAATATCTGGTTCACACAGTTGTTTAGTGCCACCATTGATCGTGCCAATGTAAAGAAACCCAACAATCTTTTCCTCAACGCTCAGTCCTAGACCGTTCTTGACGGTGGGGTCGTAAGCTAAAGAGCCGGTTCTCCACATTGCGCCTAGACCCTGCGCGAAAGCTGCCAACAACATATTTTGTGTGGCGGCGCCTGCGGACAAGTCTTGCTCGATCTCAGGTACTTTGGGGTGAGGCTTGTAGCTAGATATACAAACTAAGACTAGGGGGGCGCGCAGCGGCTTGCAGCGTAATTTTTCTATTGCGCCCTGATTAAGAGATGCGTCCTTTGCTACGCCGGCCTTGGCGAAGAGTTCGCCAAGTTTCTCCCGTGAGCCTCCAGTTACGACCAGAAATCGCCAGGGTTTTAATACAGCATGATCTGCCGCACTAAAAGCAGCTTTGTAAATATTTTCGAGCATCTCTTGGGAGGGAAGTGGGCCGCTCAGCTTGGGAACGGAGCTTCTCAGGTGTAGAGCGTCTAATGCATTCATACAGTGCGTGTTTCCGAATCGGTAAATTGCTTTTGACAAGCCGGCGTTAGTAGGGCTCGTAGATATTGAGTAAAGCATAAAGCAATCCTTCAGTGCTGGAAACTGCAGCTGGGACAAAGCGCCATTAACCACATGTTTATCAGGGCTTTGTGTGCTCTGCATCTCATGATTATTATATTGAAAACTGGTATACTTTAGCGCTATTCGGTCGATATCAAGCCAGTGAAAGCTGTTTGTTTTAATTGGTAAGCTGAGCCTTACTGCTTGTTGGGTCGGCACCTAGAAATGAGTGCTCAGGATTAAGCTATGAATTCCAAGGTAGATGTTATAGCGGTTGGCAACGATCGGCCGGTGTATCCGCAAGAGAAGTCGCGCTGGTTTGGTAGCGTTAAGAAAAAAACACTGCGACTTGCTTTTTCCTTCTATTCGCCGGATGGCAATGAAATCGCGATGCCAATCGCGAGTATGTCAGCTTATTTAAAACGTGATTTTCCGAATGTGGAAGTGCTGCTCGAGCCTGTGCTCATTCTACGTGATGCGGAAAAATATTCCCCCGAAAATTATGCGCGCATGATTCAGGATCTCGATGCGGATGTTATTGCCTTTTCGATCATGAGCCCACACTGGTATCCGATGGAGCCTTACTTCACGGAAATCAAAAAATTGATGCCAGACTTGCCGCTTGTGATTGGTGGCTATCAGGCAATGCTATCGCAAGAGCAAACAATACACAGTCCTAGTGTCGATTACATTTGCGTGGGAGACGGTGAGCACGCCATCGGCAATCTCGTGCAGCATTTGCAGGGAACCAAACATGGCCCGGCGGACGGCATGTGGGAAAAACTAATCGACGGTTCTGTTTATGAAACAGAAGCGCATCAGATTGGCGATTTGGCCTCGCTTCCTTTTCCTGACTACGATGTCTTTGAAAAGGAGGATGGCTTTAAAGATGTAAACTCCTCGATCTTCGGACCAAAGGGAAAGCTAGTTCTACCCGTGATGACTGGGCGAGGCTGTCCATACCGCTGCACTTATTGCTGTAACACGCCAATTTTGGAAGGCTGGAAAACCAAGAAAACATTTCTAAGAAAGTACGACCCGCAAGATATGGTCGATGAACTTATTCGCCTGCGCGATAAGTACGGTGTGGGTTATTTCGAATTTTGGGATGAATTGTTCCTATCCAATCTTAAATTCGTGAGGGCCTTCTTTGCACTTTATAAAGAACAGATTCACCTTCCCTTCTCAATTAATTCTCGTGTAGAGGTGATGAATGAAGCCTTCTGCAAGACAGCGGCCGAGGCAGGCTGCCACACGATCTGGTTTGGCATAGAAAGTGGTGACGAAGAATTCAGAGCAAAGATGCTTGGTCGTAAAATGACCAATAAGCAGGTTATCGAGGCCGCCGCGAACTGCAAGAAGGCAGGTATCAATCGGCTGACATTCAATATTGTAGCCGCGCCGCTAGAAACGGCGGAGAATATGCGCAAGACACTTGAGCTAAACAAAGCTATTGCGCCAGAGCATTTCTTCTTCTTTCCTTATATCCCTTTACGTGGGACGCCGCTTTACAACATCGCGAAGGAAGAAGGCTTGTTGCTAAGTTCAAAGAGGGAGCTTCATTATCTTTCTGCAGCGAATGACCAGCAGTTTGTGCTGAATATGAAAGAGCAGCCCGAGCTGCTTTCGCAGGTAGAGTACAACGAGATTTGCATGGAGATGTTGGCCTTTCAGCAGGCTAACAACCGCCTGAGCTACGACGATGAGCCAGGCAGCGCGACAGTTGAGGACAAGAGTTTCAGTTTAGTTGAGCCAGCCACTGAGGCGAAAGCTGCAGCCGACGTACCAGTGCCTCCGGCTGCCGCTGCCTCGTTACTGGACGGCGTGAAAAACTTGTTTCGCAGCTAGGCAGGTCAAGTTCACTGGGTAGAGTGGTCAAAAGAGTTAGCCGGGCAGAGCTAGCCTGCTCTTCAGCCCAGCTTTTGGCGATCTAGGCAGTATTCTCGACGGAATTCGCAAGAGTCGCCCGTTCTCTAGAAATTGCCTTGTTGAATGACCGCAATGAGATCGCAGCCATCAATAAATTCCCGCATAAAGCGCCGCCGAAGAACCCTGCTAATCCAAACCACTGACTTCCCACATACGCAAGTGGCACGTAGAAAACGAAGAAGCGCGCGGCGCTTAGATAAAGGGCAGACATTGGCCGATGCAAAGCGTTCAATGACGAGTTCGTCAGAATGATGATGCCTTGCATACCGTAGCCCAGTGGCAGAACCCAAAGAAATAATTTTATAGTTTCGATCACTCCTGGGTCGTCGGAAAATGTCGAGGCAATCACGCCTGCCCCTAGTGCCAGGCCTACGTACACTAGCATTTGCCACCCAAGAATAAATTTGATCGAGAGTCGGTAGGCTTCCTCAACTCGGCCGATCTTGCCCGCGCCGAAATTCTGGCTGATGAGCGGGGGTAGGGAAGAGGACATGGCTAAAACAATCAGGGTAGCCATGGGCTCGAGCCGGGCTCCTACGCCGAAAGCGGCAACTGCCTCGTCACCGAAGCTCGCGGCGATTGCCGTCATGATGCCCGCCGCCAGAGGGGTCATCATATTTGCTCCTGCAGCTGGAACGCCAATGCGCAGCATCTCGCGCCCGGACGATATCATAACCGGGCGGCTGGGTAGCGAGCCGCTCACCAGTTCTTTTTGAATGACAAGGATATACATCAAATAGAAATAGCTGACTCCCCACGCAAATACTGTTGCCCAGGCAGCACCTTGAATGCCGAGTGCGGGTATAGGTCCGAGGCCGAATATGAAGATGGGGTCGAGAACGGCGTTGATAAGGCCGGCGGCGGCCATCAATATGCTGGGTGTTTTGGTATCGCCGCAAGCACGTAATATGCTATTACCGGTCATGATGCAGACGATCATAATGCTGCCTGGAAACCAGACAAACATGTATTCCCTGATTGCAGGCATTAACGATTCGCGAGCACCCATCAAGTGAAATATGCTGTCCATGAAGAACCAGCAGACAGCGACTACAATGGCGGCAAGCAGCAACGAGATGTAGTTAATTACCGTGGAGGCTTCTTTAGCTTTCTCGTATTCGGAGCGCCCGAGATATTTGCCGACGACAGCTGAGGCCCCGATGCCTAGCCCGATAGCGAGGCTCATAATGGTAAAGGTGACTGGAAACGTAAAACTAATTGCAGTAAGCGCCTCGGTGCCAAGGAAGCTGATGAATAATGTGTCTACGAGGCTAAACGTGAATAGCATGAGCATGCCGATGATCATCGGAGTGGTCATGCGGATGAGAGATTTTTGAATGGGGCCTTCGGACAGATTGTAACTGTGCTTATTGCTAGTCGAAGACATAGTTAGTTAATAGCCCAGTGGGAAATGCTAAATCAAAGTCAGTGCCGATTAATATACCTTACTTTTGAAACCATGTTCCCCCTGACACAGAAAGTTGCAAAGCCTAGGCGGCAATACTTTTGCGTAGCATGCTCAATTGCTTGTATATCTTGGGATTGCCGTACAACAATTCCTTCGCGTCAGTTAGGTTAGGGTTTCCGTTTTCGCTACCGAGTAATCCGCCTGCTTCTTGCAGTATAAGCTTGGCCGCAGCCAAGGTAAGCATGTTTTCGTTCGCCGAGCAGCCGCCCTGCATTCGGTCTGCCGCAATTTGTACCATATCCAAAGCAGTGCAGCCGGAGATCCTCGGGCTGGCACCTGCGGTCATGAATTCTGTTTGTAGCCCCACAGCAACGTCTTGTGGCATGCCCTCGGGATTGATGCCTATCAGGCTTCCCTGAATCTCCGTGCGTTTGCCTACACGAATGCGGTGCGAATTAAGTCGAGCGCCGGCACCCCTGGTGGCAATGAATTCTTCGCGCAGAAGAGGGCAGACGAGGATTGCATGCTGAACCACACCTTCAATTTGGCAGGCCAGTGATACACCAAACTGCGTATAACCGGTGGCGAAATTTCTATTGCCTATAAGGGGATCGATAAGCCATACAGTATCTTTGTTTTCTCCCTGTTTAAGGCCAGAGGCGCGGGAGTGAAAACTGTGTTCTGGGTGTGCCTTCTCTAAATGATAGAAGATTGTTTTCTCGGCTTCCAAATCCATCGACGTGAGGAAATGAGCAGGATCGTCATTGATGATTTTAATTCTGTCGAGACGGTCGCTGCTATGTGCTATTGCCTCGGCCGCATCTCTAGCGGCTTGAAGCGCGATATTTAACAACGGATGCATTGCTGACTTCCTGAGCGTGCTAACAGGCATCGGCCTGTTAGGGAACAATTTTGGACTTCTATCAAACACCTGGAGCCCATTTCTGCGGGTCTGTAGGAGGATTCTTAGGGGAATTACCTCCGCGCATGTGAAGCGCTACAGCCACCGATATTCGTGGCTATGATAGCAAACAAAAGAAAGCAGAAGGAAACTATTACAATTTGCAGGCCCGCTGAACAATTCTATCGCACCTCTGGTCTGAATTTACCCTTTGTTAGCCCGCTAGAGGGGATCTATCCTGCTATAATTCGCGGCTCTTTGTTAACGAGTAGTGACAGCAAAATGTTTGATTTCAATCAGATCTGCGTAGTTCTAGTGAATACCTCTCATCCGGGAAATATCGGAGCTACCGCGCGTGCGATGAAGAATATGGGGCTTAGCAAATTGACTTTGGTAGCGCCGGCGGACTTTCCTAGTGGTGTAGCGGTGGGTCGGGCGGTCTCCGCTGTTGATATTCTCGACAATGCTCGTGTGGTCTCTTCCCTGCAAGAGGCTGTCGAGGGCTGTGGTCTGGTCATCGGAGCAAGTGCGCGGTCTCGTAACATTCCCTGGCCGATGGTTTCGCCAGAGCAGTGTGGACAGAAGGCCGTGACAGAGGCGGCAGTCAACAAAGTCGCCTTGGTATTTGGTCGGGAAGATGCGGGACTGAACAACGAGGAACTCCAGTTGTGTCATTTCCATGTGCAGATTCCCGCAGATCCAAACTACAGTTCATTGAACCTGTCAGCGGCAGTGATGGTGGTTTGTTATGAAGTGCGCAAGGCAGCGTTAGCCTTGGATGAGAAGCCGGCCATTGCAGAGGACGAGATTTGGGATCAGGAGAAGGCAAATGGGGAGCAGGTTGAACACTTCTATGTTCATCTAGAGAGAGTAATGACGGCCATTAAATTTCATGATCCGGAAAACCCAAGGCAGCTTATGCCAAGAATGCGTCGTTTGTTTAGTCGCATCAGAATCGATGTGATGGAGATGAATATACTCAGAGGTATTCTATCGAATATAGAATTTAGGCTAGATAATGAGAAGAAGCTCAAAGCTGAGTTAGAGGGAGGCGAGACGGCTAAAGAGCCTAAGTCTTAAGCCTTAGTGAGTTCAGCTTCGAGTTTTGTATAAAATTTATAAAACAGCACAATAATTTTTGATAACCAATAGCTGTTTTTCCACCCTATTAGGAATCAAATCTAAATTAGGGGTAGGTGTAGTGACCTAAAGTGCCAGGCAGACTTTCTATTTCAGTGATGAATCTTTATCTACACGAAGAGCAATCTGCAGACAACGCACGGCCTGCAAGCGGCCGGTCCGGTTCTTAGGCATGTGTTACGTTTATCAGGCAGTCGCGAATCGGTAGGGCGGCCAGTGGTAAGTGTGAGAAGCAAGATCAGTTCATGCCGCTGGGCTGTCGGCTACTCTATTTCCACTATCTAATCAAATTTCCCGATATGCTTGAAGGGTGTTACCGGGAAGACTGATACACCAGATAACATATACTATTCTGTGGCATCTTAAAGAAGTTTTTGCTGTTCAAGCGGAGAAACCTCTTGTACTTACCGTCGACGATGCCCATCTATTCAGTGCTATAACCCTAATCAAAATTGACTGACTAGCCAGCGCTAAATAACGATGGAATAGGCAGTGACGGGGATTCCGATTGTGCAGCCAGTGCTATCCTAGCGTCTACGTTGATTGCCTCTTTTTTGAGGCTGTTTTAGTCTTGGCTTAGCCTTCGGAATTAGGAACTTATCTCCGTCACCGATCAAGTCAGCTCTGCCGAGTTCGTGCAGAGCCTCTCTCAGCATTGGCCAATTCTTTTCATCGTGATAACGCAGGAATGCTTTCTGTAAGCGTCGCTGATCGATATCTTTACAGATGGCGAGTTTTTCGCTCTTGTATCGCACCTTCTCAAGCGGATTTCGCTGTGAATAATACATGGCGGTAGCGAGTGCCATCGGTGATGGGTAGAAGGTCTGAACCTGATCTGGCTTGAAGTTTCTCTGCTTAAGCCACAGGCTAAGGTTCAACATATCTTCGGCATCACTTCCCGGATGGGCCGCAATGAAATAAGGAATCAAATATTGTTCCTTGCCTGCCTTCTTCGAAAATTTATCAAACAATACTTTGAAATCATCATAGGCAGAGATGCCTGGCTTCATCATCTTCGAGAGTGTCTTGTCTTCACTGTGCTCTGGTGCAATCTTCAGGTAGCCGCCAACATGATGGGTGACTAGTTCCTCTATATACTCCGGATCTTTTAGGGCGAGGTCATAGCGAAGACCTGACGCGATTGCGACGCGTTTAACGCCGGGTATCGCTCTAGCCTTTCTATACAGCTGCGTCGTGGGGCTGTGATCCGTGTTCAGATGCTTGCAGATGTTGGGGTAGACACAGGAGAGTCGCTTGCAAGTCTTTTGAATCTTCGGCGACTTGCAATTTAACTTGTACATGTTCGCTGTCGGTCCGCCTAGATCTGAGATGGTTCCGGTAAAGCCAGGAACTTGATCTCTGATTTTTCCAATTTCACGCAGAATCGATTCCTCCGAACGGCTCTGAATGATACGCCCCTCATGTTCGGTAATGGAGCAGAACGTACAACCACCGAAACAGCCGCGCATAATATTCACGGACGTTTTGATCATGTCGTAAGCAGGGATTTTCGCATCGCCATAGGACGGATGTGGTCTTCGCTGATAGGGAAGGTCGAAGATCCAATCCATCTCTTCGGTTTCGAGAGGAATCGGCGGCGTGTTAACCCATATCTCTTGCGTACCGTGTTTCTGTACTAGTGGCTTAGCGTTGTAGGGGTTTGCCTCCTGATGCAATACCCGTGATGCGTGCGCATACAGGGCAGGGTCATTTGTTACTTTACTGAAGGAGGGAAGTCGAATATAGGTAGTTTCCGAGTCGTACTTCTCTTTTCGTTGCAAAGGTAGCGGGATTATTCGGACTGCCTGCGGCGCTTGACCGCTATCGAGACTCTTTATTTCAGAGCCCTTTGCATCAGCACTTTGAACCTCGGAGTTTTCTCCATCATTTTTATTAGTTTCATACGGATTCGGCAGTTGGTCGATCTTCGAAGGCCAATCTATGCGAGTCGAATCGATCTCGGTCCAGCCCTCTGGCACTTCTGCAGCCACACGGGCGGTTCCTCGCAAAAATTTCATATCCTCGACTGTTTTTCCAGCAGCGAACTGGTGGGCAACCTCTACTAGCGCCCGCTCCGCATTTCCAAATAGCAATATGTTCGCATTCGAATCGATTAAAACGGAACGCCTTACACTGTCGCTCCAGTAATCGTATTGCGCGATGCGTCGCAGGCTGGCTTCGATGCCGCCGATGACGATAGGGGTGTCGTAGTAGGCTTCGCGACAGCGTTGGCTGTAGACAATAACCGATCGATCAGGGCGTCTGCCAGCCTCGCCTTTAGGTGTGTAGGCATCATCGCTGCGCATACGTAGGTCGGCAGTATAACGATTGATGAGTGAATCCATGTTGCCAGCGGTAACACCGAAGAAAAGATTCGGCTTGCCGAGTATCTTGAAGGGGTCGGCGCTATCCCAAGAAGGCTGCGAGATAATCCCAACTCTAAACCCTTGCGCTTCTAACAATCTTCCTATTACCGCCATACCGAAACTTGGGTGATCGACGTAGGCATCTCCTGTGACGAGGATTATGTCGCAGCTATCCCAGCCTAATTGATCCATCTCTTCGCGCGACATGGGCAGATAGGGTGCTGTTTCGAAGCACTCCGCCCAGTATTTCGGGTAGGAGAAAAGTTTTCGCGGAGAATGCTGTGAATCGTTACGCGAGGAATTTTTATCGGATTTTTGTTGCATGCTTATCTGGAGCTCGGTTTATGTAAAGGCCAATTAAGGACGAATTCAAATGTAGTTACTTGTCTCGTTGAGTTTAGAAGAACTGATCCAGTGGGAGTTCGTCTCCATTTACTTTTAGCACGTTATTTTGCACGCTGGCCTCTATCATGACCCTACCGTTGGAAACTGTAAGATAGCCCTGTTGCACATAGGGGTCGACTAGCCCCGCTAGTGGGCTGCGTAGAATAGCCTCTAAATCTAGAGATATTTCAAGTGTCATGTTCAGCGCAGCGATCGCTGCATTGACATTAAATTCGGCGGCGCTATTTAACGTACTGATGCCGCTCCATAGAACGCGTAGATCGACAATATGATCGCCATCGTAGGAATTTGCTTCTATTCGGTTATTGAGCTCTAGCGGATTCCGTAAAACGAGCAGGTACATTTCCTGTCCTAGTTCGACGAAATCTACTGACACTGCATCGGCGCCGCTATTGATTTCATTCTGCACTTCGCTGAGCAGCGTGTAGTAGTCGCGTAGTAGTTCATTGTTGACTTGTTTGATCTCGCTAAGCCAGCTGAAGGAGCGCACTGGAATTTCGCTCTGGATACTCGCGAGCTGAATTGTTTGGTAGATCTCGCTGAAATTTTCTTTGCCAGGAGAGGCCTGCAGGCCGTAGTCAATGCCTA
>Ga0115000_10001987_pt1 | contig 17806 bp, 18 predicted proteins | sample ArcticOcean_MG_C_6_FD_89690 | JGI IMG/M metagenome (GOLD analysis project Ga0115000, IMG submission 89690) | Marine microbial communities from western Arctic Ocean - ArcticOcean_MG_CB8_128 | ecosystem: Environmental > Aquatic > Marine > Oceanic | place: Arctic Ocean: Canada Basin | collected...
CTCCTCTTCGAACTCGCGTTTGATATCCTTATTTACCGCTTGAAGATCCATTTGTGTTCACAGTTTGGTTTATTTTTTTAAAAACGAGAGTTTTACTGTAAAATAAAGGTTCGATTCTGATGCAAGGTAACATGAAAAGATATGATGTCATAGTAATAGGGGGCGGCCACGCAGGTTGTGAAGCGGCTTTGGCCTCAGCGAGAATGGGTTGCGCTACGGCGTTAGTCACCCTTGAAGCGGATAAAATTGCGCTTATGCCGTGCAACCCTGCCATTGGCGGGGTAGGCAAGGGGCATATTGTGCGGGAGATCGATGCTCTCGGAGGCGAAATGGCCAAAGTTATCGATGAGACTGGCATCCAGTTCCGGTTATTAAATTCTTCTAAAGGGCCTGCCGTTCATGGTTTTCGTGCCCAGGCAGATAAGCACCAATACAAAAATGCCATGCGCCGAGTTCTAGAAAACACGGACAATCTGGAACTTATCTATGAAGAAGTCGATGAACTGATTATAGAAAACGCCGAGGTCAAAGGAATACGTACCGGTAGTGGAATGGAATTACAATCTGCAACCGTGGTCATCACCACAGGAACCTTTTTAAACGGACGCATCCATATCGGGCTCAAAAGCAGTCCCGCTGGCCGGATGGGTGAAAAACCATCGACAAAATTATCGCAATCGTTTCTCGCAGAGGGATTCGAGCTCGGTCGCCTGAAAACAGGAACACCGCCCCGACTGAAACGGGACAGCATCGACTTTTCTCGGTGCACTGTTCAAGATGGGGATGCAATACCTCGTCCTTTTTCGTTTTCCACTTCTCATATTGATCGCAAACAGGTGCCTTGCTATATCACCGCAACGAATGAAAAAACGGCAGAAGTGATTCGCAATAATATGAATCTGTCACCGTTGTACAGCGGCATCATCGAAGGTGTGGGGCCGCGCTATTGTCCTTCAATTGAAGACAAAGTGGTTAAATTTCCCGATAAAAATTCGCACAATATCTTCCTCGAGCCAGAAGGTCTGGACACAGACTGGATTTATCCGAACGGAATTTCCACCAGCATGGATGAAGATGTGCAACGACAACTAGTTCACACGATTCCAGGGCTAGAAAAGGCCGAGATTGTTCTTCCCGGTTACGCGGTGGAATACGATTTTGTTCCACCGACACAGTTAACGCCTTCTCTCGAGACGAAACGGGTGAGCGGATTATTTCACGCCGGGCAAATTAACGGGACCTCTGGTTATGAAGAAGCAGCTTGTCAGGGATTGATGGCAGGTATCAACGCCGCACTCAAATCGAAAAAACGCAAACCATTTCTGCTGACAAGAATGGATAGCTATATTGGTGTGCTGATTGACGATCTTGTTACCAAAGGCACGCAGGAACCTTATCGCATGTTTACTTCCAGAGCCGAATATAGGTTGATTCTAAGGCAGGACAACGCAGATCAAAGGTTGATGGGAAAAGGCCATAAACTCGGCTTGGTAAATGAAAAACTTTATAGCCACTGCATGGAAAAATACTATGCAGTGGATCGTGAAATACGAAGACTAGAATCAACAACGGTGGTGCCCAATCTCGATACGCTAACGCGACTTTCCACGCTTGGTATTAATGAATTGCGTAACGCAACGACCTTGAATGTTTTATTGCGGCGACCCGAAGTGACGCATGAGGGATTGCTCCGTGCCTTCGAAGGCGAGAAAGTTCCGCAATTGGTCGGCGAGCAAGTAGAAATTCGCGTCAAGTATGAAGGGTTCATCGCGCGCCAGAATCAACTGATAGAAAAGCAGAAAAAATTAGAGCATTACCGCATCCCGGAAGATTTTCAGTACGAAGGAGTGCCCGGTCTTTCGCATGAAGTAGCGCAAAAACTGGAAGCAATTCGCCCCGTCACACTTGGGCAGGCTGCGCGTATATCTGGCATCACGCCTTCTGCCGTCAGCCTCATAATGCTACTGCTCGAGAAAAGTCGCGTTTCTTCCTGAAGGTAGTTTTATGCACAACGATTCCATTCAATGGCAAATAGAAGTCGATAAAAAAGATATCGCCTACATCGTTAGCATCTTTGAAGGCTACGATCACCTGGCGGTGGTGCGAACCATAGACCCAGCACGTGGCCTCGTCGAACTAATGATCTCGCCCGACTTTTTAGAAGATACTCGTAAACTCACCGAAGCTCTTGCCAAAGAAATCCCCTTCCGGCCCCTCTAGTGACGGGGGCAATAGGTCAGAACCCCATTTCCAAAATACATTTCCAAGCATGTGAACAATAAATTTATATGATTTTAGCAAAAGCTTTAAAGTTGAGAGATTGAGAAAGAAAATATAATGTGTAATGGTAACGTCGACTATAGACTGCGATTTCAACTGGTCGACGCAACACATACGCTAAATCTCTCTGCCGGTGTTTCAAACTCTAATGTTTCACGAGATCGTTCATTTAATTCTCGCGCCACTCGCCGGTTTTTAAGGTAGTTCATCAAGATTTAGGCATATATCATTATCAAACTTTATTAACTTAAAATAAAAAAACTAAGGAAGCTAGTTAGTTAATACTCTCAGTGCTGGATCTTGCCGATAAAAATTCTGTAAAATCTGATAAAGTTTTGGATGATAGTGTTTCATATTTTCGGGTTTGCAAAAAAAATGCTCCGTTACCACCGCAAAAAATTCTGCTTCATCCGTTGTCGCATAACTATCAAAAAAAGTAGGCTTTCCATGTTCCACCTTTTCGCATAGTTCTAAATACTCTTTAAAACATACTTCCCCCCACCGTTGGTATTCTTCAGGAGTTGTTAATAATGGAGTTCCCTCTGCACTGCCATCGAGCATGTCCAGTTTATGGGCGAATTCGTGATAGACAACATTATGACCGTGCTCCGGATGCCGAGTTTCTTTTTTAACCACATCCCAGACGAGTATTACCGGGCCGCGATGATGGGCTTCTCCTAGAATTGGCATTGCACCCTGAATGGGGGTAGTGCGAACTTCAAAAAATCCTATTGAAATCTCAGGAGGAAAGATTGTTGTGGGATAAACATAAATGGATTCCACATTGCGGTAATAGTCGTTTGGGAACGCGAGTATCATCAAGCAGGCATGAGCGGCGATTATGACGCGAATTTCATCCGTCAATTCCAAGCCACTGCACCCCAGCCATGACTTTTCGACAATAAAGATTTGGATGAGATCCTGTAAACGATTTTTTTCTTCATGGTTGAAATGTTCATAATATGGGATATTGTTTTGAATTTGCCTCTCCCACGCGCTTGGGAAAGGAGTAGCTAGTATTCCCCCCCCAATTATCCCTAAACCACTGCCACATAAAATTTAGCCTCGCTATATCACCGCCACGCCTCAAAAAATTTTGAGCATCTGATGACCCGTATTTTGAATTACTTTAAACTCATGTTCCTTAACAATAAATGCCGAAAATTTAGAGTGATCGATAAAATTCGCTTCATCTTCTAGTAGCGCGGCACCTAATTTTTGCCCCTCCGATTAATTTATTGCCTCCATTAAATCTTCTTCTGATTCAAACGACACCTCTGCGACGCCATCATATTCTGGCAACATCCCTATCGAACTTCTTAGCCCTTCGTTTAAAGGGGTATCTAAAGTAAGGGATTGCACCTATTTTTTGGCCCTCATATAGCCAGCTTTTTTCATGAAGAAAGGGCCATGTTTATTACACCAATAATCTTAAAACTGCTCGCGAGTCATATCTCGGTGACGGCGTATACACATAACAAATTTGATCATTTAAAAATACTTCTTTAGAGGATGGCGATTCTGGTGGACTATAGTTAAAGGCGCAAAAGAATTGCAAGCTTCACGGATATTGACACCATCGGCTCCACGCCTAGTGGCTAGTAGTGGATGAGGGAGTGGATGGGAGTTTTTTTGAGTTTTTCGCGTCCGTTCAAGAAATCCAGTTCGATGAGAAAAGCGGCTTCTACAATTTCCACATTTTCAAAGTTGTTGCGTATCAAGTTCAAAGTTGCCTCAAGGGTTCCACCAGTGGCGAGAACGTCATCGATAACGACGATACGTTCTTCTGGCTGGAAAGCATCCTGATGGATTTCGACGGTATCTGTTCCGTACTCCAGAGAATAGGTCTCCTGATAAGTTTTATAAGGTAGCTTTCCTGGTTTGCGAACCATCGTGGTACCTGCTTCGAGCGCATAAGCCAAGGCTGATGCGAAGATAAACCCACGCGCTTCCACTCCGACGACCTTGTCGATCTGTTTATCTGCATATCTTTCTTTTAACGTGTTGATGGTTTTCCCAAATGCAGATGCATCTGCAAGTAGCGGAGTGATATCTTTAAAAACAATTCCTTCTTTGGGGAAGTCAGGAATGTCGCGGATGATTTGTTTAACAGATTCCATGGATATGCCTTTCTTTAGATGAACGGATGCTTTGAATTTTAGTTTTTAACAAATATGTGCAGAATTAGAAAATTTATCTTTTCATCGGTAAATACTTTATGGGGTTTTTAGGTTCCGTATTGTTTCTTACTTCAAAATGAAGATGCGGTCCGGTGGAGCGTCCTGTGCTTCCCATGAGAGAAATTTTTTGTCCCTGTTTTACGCGAGTGCCTTTTTTTACCAAAATTTTTGAGTTGTGTGCGTAAACGGTTGTAAGGTGGTGCTGGTGCTTTATGATAACCATTTTTCCATATCCGGTAGGACCCCAGCCACTAAAAACCACTTCACCAGCGGCAGCAGAATATATGGGTGTTCCTTTCGGCGCAGCAATATCAATGCCTTCGTGCTTGCGTCCGTTTCGTTTACCAAAACTTGAGGTGAGGGTACCCTTTGTAGGCCAGGAAAGAATTCCTCTACGTGGTTTTACAGTGGGCGAATTTTTCTTTTTCGCGGAACGACGTGAAGGAGAAGAGGAGGTAGAAATAGAACGCACACGACTTGCGCCGGGTATCCATAACTGGATCCCTTCTTTAATTTTAGATGCATCTCTTATAAAGTTAGCGCGGCGTAAAACTTCCAGATCAATTTCATAAGCCTGGGCGATGCGATACAAAGTCTGACCTTTTTGTACCGTGTGGTGAATGCCGTATTGTTTATTGGGCCAAGGGTCAAACTGGAATCCCTGACAAGCCGAAAAAAATAAAAAGGCTATAAAATACAAGAATTTATAATTATTATGGAAGGGCATATTTCGAGGCGAAGTGAGATATAACTTATTGAAAAGTATATCATTTTTTCAAATTCGTTTACAAGTTCCGAGGCATCCTGTATAACCGAAAAATCGTTTTAAACCTGATTTCAGTCGAGACACTAATGATGAAGTTTCAAAAATATTTTTCAGTTCTTTTAGCAACAGCGTTGTTGTTTGGTTGTGGGTCGAGTGAACCCGCGCCGGATATTTTTGCTCTACCTGTTTCTTATATGGTTGGCAAAAAACCAGAAGTAGTTATTGCCCACGATATGAATAACGACGAGTTCCCCGATATTATTGTTGTAAATTCTGCTGATCGTACTTTGAGTTATTTCGAAGGTCTGGGAGATGGGACATTTAAAGATGCGCAGATTATTGAAACCGGTCGCGAACCTTTTGCTGTGGAGGTGGCTGATTACAATGGTGACCGCATTGCCGATATCGCATTATGCAATTATGGCGATGGTGAGGTTTCAATCATACTCGGACAAAAGGACGGACTGTTCAAATTAAAGACCAATGTGAAGGTCGGGCGTTTACCAATTGCTATAACATCTGGCGATTTCAACAACGATGAAATAAATGACCTCGCAGTAACACTGCGATTCAACAAAATGATCATTCTCCTGGGTGTCGGTGATGGCACGTTCAAAGTAGCAGAAGCCTATCAAGCCGCCCCTACCCCTGCTCATATGACGGTTAGCGACTATAATGATGATGGAAATCAAGATATCGCCATGGTCCTCAACGCAGTGAAGGTGCGGTATTTGAAAATGTTTTATGGAAACGGCGATGGCACCTTCGCATCCCCTCAGCTGATCACGGGGGGAAGTCAATCTTCTTTCCTTATGCACCACGATATGAATCTGGATGGGCATCTCGACTTGTTGACATCGAGTCCTATGAAAGACAGTCTCAGTATTTTTATGGGGAACGGAAAAGGTGACTTCACCAAAATGCAGGATTTTGCCGGAGAGAAAGGTCCGCATAATATTGTAGTAGGTGACTTCACCGGTGACAAAGTACCCGACATTGTTGTCTGTAACCGGCGCGGGGGGTCTATTTCCGTCATACCCGGCAACGGCGATGGAAGTTTTGTTTATCCGCATTACAACTATGTGGTCGGCTCACAACCTCGATCCATTGCGGGTGCTGATTTTAATCGCGATGGCATGATGGATATTGCGGTTGTGCTCTACCAGAAAAAAATCCTCGAGGTCTTTTTAAGAAAAGCCTCCGTTCCACAGATGGATACATAGAAAACCTCTGCTATTAAAAGCGGGTTTACATCTCTGAATCCATAAAAAATTCATCGCTTTCGATGAAATATTTTCCATCCAGCCAGGCACCGAGGTCGATGGTGCGACAACGCTCTGAGCAAAAGGGCAGGTAAGGATTTTGCTCTTTATCCATTTCTGATGGATTTTTACAGATGGGGCATTTTATTTTTTTTTCTTTATCAGTCATATTTTTTGGTCATAAAATTTACGCGATTTTACCACCCATCCTGCCAGTTAAACCCAAAAAATCACGCCCTAATCGCTAATAAATTCCCATTTAGCCAGCCTTTCGAGGTTCAATTACCCCGCGAATCCGCAACTATTTGTATATTAAGCTTTTATTGCTTTTTTAGTGGAATGGAGATACAATGACGACAATTGAGGTGTAGTATAACTATTTGAAAAATATAGTAATAATTATATTCTCGTCTAAATTTAAATAAAAATCTTTGTCGAGAGGCAATAATTAATTAATAAGATAACTATCAATAGCTTATAGTAATATTGCTGCAAGAGCGGATGATACTTAACTAACCAGATGGAAGAAAGCGCATGATAACCGAAGTTCAATCACCGGATTTTTATAAGCTGTTGGGAGTGAAACCCAACGCCAACCAAAAAGAGATCGACCGTGCCTATCAGAAGCTAATAGGTAAGTTTGATTCTTCGGAAGGTAATTCGCTTGATAGACCTACATTGAAAGAGCAAATCGAAGAGGCACAGGAGGCCTATGACACACTCTCCAATAAGGAAAAGCGAGAAGCTTATGACGCAGTAGCTCAAGTGAAAAAGAGGCCGGAACCCTCTACGCCAGTTAAACCGGGTCCTCTTCAATTTATAGGTCGCAAAGGTCAATCGAAAAACCGGAAACACCAAAATGTTTATCAGGATTTTTTTGGTTTTTCTGAAAAGCCGTTCGACCTTACCCCTGACCCTAAATATCTCTATTTGAGCCCGAAGCATAAAGAAGTGCTGGCGCATCTGGTTTATGGTTTGCAGGAGAATAATGGTTTCTTAAAAATTATTGGCGAAGTGGGAACGGGCAAGACGATGATCTGCCGTAGTTTCCTAAGGGAGTTGAGAACAGATTTTAATATAGCTTATATATTTAACCCGGCCATCAATGAGTTGGAATTGTTACAGACCATCAACAGTGAATTGGGATTACCCGGTAAAAGCAAAAGCAAAAAGAAACTGGTTGACCTGCTCAACGTTTTTCTGCTGGAAGAACGGGCAAAAGGCCACAGAGTAGTCGTTATTATTGATGAAGCTCAAGATTTAGAACCTAAGGTAATGGAACAATTGAGGTTGCTTTCGAATCTTGAAACCGATACCGAAAAACTCATTCAGATTGTATTGATTGGCCAGCCGGAGTTGGAAATAGTCTTGGCTAAAGACGGGCTACGTCAGTTGCGCCAACGCATCACCATTCAGTGGGAACTGTTACCTCTCAATCTGGAAGAGACCCGTGGCTACATTCAACACAGGTTGAATGTAGCATTAGGGAAAGGGAAGGTGCGTTTTTCTCGTCAAGCTATCGAAACGGTTTTTTGTTATTCGCGCGGGATTCCGCGAATGATTAATGTCATCTGTGATCGGACATTGTTAATCGCTTATACAGAAGGCACCAAAAAAATCAGTCCACAAATTGTTAAAACTGCTGTGAAAGATATTGGTAACCTGGTGCCGCTTGAATCCTGGACCGATAAGTTTTGGAAGCTGGTGATTCCTTCGGCGATTGCTGCGGGGCTTGGTTTCTTTGCTTTGAACTTTTTTGCTTTACCAGAATTCGACAACAAACCGAAAGGCAAAGACATAGCCGCTTTAATTAAAGAAGATCCGATCGATATGTCGTCACCGGGTGAACTGATTAATTATTCGGCTGCTTCAGCAACTGTTGCTCCGAATTTTCCAGTGAATGTTCCTGAAGTGGTGACTTTGTCGGCTGTTGTTGTAGAATCCGCTCCCAAACAAATTCCGAGTAATGGAATGTTAAGCATTTCGGATTCGGAGAAACTTGTAACGTATCTATCAAGCCTGACGCTAGTGGAAAGTAAGTTGGAAGCTGTTAAATGGATTTTCGAAGCCTGGAATATTGCCCCCGAAAACCTTCAAGACAAAGAAGATTTGGAAATATTGATAGAGGATCATCAGTTACTTCAATATGAAATGAATGGAACTATGAAACGACTGCAGAGCCTGAATTATCCTGCATTGCTGGAGATTGCACTTCCTAATGCGCAGGGAACTAAATATTTAGCCCTGTCTTCTATCAAAGGAGATATAGGTGTGTTTGGGTCGGTGGATAAAATTGAAATGCCGCTTTCGATCATCAATTCGATTTGGACAAGGAAAGCGATTGTCTTGTGGAAAGACTTCGAAAACCTGCCGGAATCATTTGATCTGGGATTCAAAGGTAAAGAAGCGGTTTGGTTGCAAAAAAATCTACGGCTTCTCGGCTATTTTCAGGGGAGAGAGGCTCCTTTATACGGACCTAAAACGATTCGAGCTGTAAGAAGGCTTCAGCGTAATAACAATATTAAAGATGATGGCAAATTTCAAATAGATAGCAAGATGCTTGTGTATAATCTTCTGCAAATTTACCAAACCCCGGAGTTGGTAATCCGGTAACTCTCATATACAGGCATAGCAAATGAGCACGATTTTAAAAACGCTAAAAAAACTTGAAGAAGAAAAAAGTGTTTTAGAAAAAGAGTTGGATTTAAAGGAACTGGTTCTTCAAGATGAAGAAAACCTTTTTTTCAATTCACCTTCACAGACTCCTCGAAAAATATTTTTAATAAGCGCAATATTATTTAGTGGGATTGCGTTCGGTCTTTTTTTGGCATGGAAGGGCAGCCCTCCAGAGAATCAAGTTGTTCGAGTTTCACAACCGAATACGGATTATTATAAGGCCTCGATTCCAGTAAAAAATCAATATGTCACACCGGTTCCCGGCATACCGCTTTCAAATATTCCAGAGCAAGAAAAACCTTATCAAAGTCCTGCTGTAGAGAATAGTTTTTATGCAATAGAAAAAGAAATTCAAAACAATGTAGAGAGAACCATTGAGTCTGCTAGTTCGCCAGCCGTTCTTGCAAGAGGCAATTCTCAGAAGCAGCAAAGGCGGGATACTTATGAAATTCAGTCTTTGATCGCAACCGCAAAACTGCTGGCAGATGAGCCAGAAGAAATTCTTATTCCACAAATTAACAAAAGTCTCTCTATTCCCGATTTAAAAGTAAAAGGGATTATCTTTTTTTCTCCAGAGAGTCCTTCTAATCATATTTTTGTTTCGACCCAAAAAAGTAATAACCATAAAATGCGGGTTGGGGATTCAATTGATTCCGCCACTCTTATGAAAATAGAATCAACGGGTGCGGTATTTGCTTATAAAGGTGAAACCGCTTTCATGAATATCGGTCGTTAGCAGCACTCCATTGCATAATATGGGGTCGACATTTTTTAATCGGAACAGAAATATTGCACACGGTCTACAAAGCGATTTCACCGGAAGAGATGGATCGGATACTTGCTTATTGCAAGCAACATGCTTTCTTTGAGATTTATCCCGGCGAAGAAGGTTCGCAAAAAATGGTGATTATAAGTTCGGGTAAAGAAAATGAACCTCTGGAAAATTTCAAACCATTGGGCTCCTTTTATTGCAACTATCTGGGAGAAGGAATTATCTCTCTCGATCAGGAAGAGTCCGATTACGATGCGATGCCATCGGCGCAAAAACATGTGGCGTCGATCAAACAGGTGATCGATATTCTTATCGAAAAAGCTCACTCCGGAGTTCAACTGCAGTTTCCCGTGTGAACAAAGAATATACATAAGTATGAAATCCTTCCATATGTGCTCATGCCAGAAATGGGTATGTGCCTCCTTACCCGCAGTGCTTTGCCGCCCTTTGCAAGGGCAATACTGATGAATCTATAGGTACAGGCTGATTGTATTGTCTGGTTTTATAGGCTCTGACCAACTCGCCCCACGCGGAGTGGGGGTTGACTTTGTTTGTTGATCTCTGATAAAGACTATCGTCTATGTATTTTCAAGATATCATTTTAAATCTCCAGAATTTTTGGTCATCACGCGGGTGCGCCATCCATCAACCTTATGATATAGAGGTGGGGGCTGGCACGTTCAATCCTTGCACTTTTTTCAGGGTGCTGGGTCCCGAACCTTATAAGGCTGCCTATGTGGAGCCCTCTCGCCGCCCGACCGATGGCAGGTATGGGGAAAACCCGAACCGGCTACAACATTACTATCAGTTTCAGGTGATTCTTAAGCCGTCCCCAGAAGATGTGCAGGACCAATATTTAAACAGCCTCACCGCTTTGGGCGTGGACCCTCTGAAACACGATATCCGATTTGTAGAGGATGATTGGGAGTCGCCGACTCTAGGAGCCTGGGGACTGGGTTGGGAAGTTTGGCTGGATGGTATGGAGATTACCCAGTTCACTTATTTTCAACAAGTGGGGGGGGTAGATTTAAAACCAGTTACCGCAGAGCTGACTTATGGATTGGAACGCATCGCGATGTATTTGCAAAATGTGGAAAATATCTATGATTTGAAATGGAATGAAAATCTTTTATATGGCGATGTTCATCTCGAAACGGAAAAGCAGTTTTCCCGTTATAACTTCGAAGTTTCCAATAAGGAACGATTATTTCAGTGGTTTGATATGTATGAAGCAGAAGCGAAAGAGTTGCTAGAAAAGGAACTAGTTCTTCCTGCTTATGATTACACGTTGAAATGTTCGCATGCGTTTAATTTGTTAGATGCGAGAGGGGCTATCAGTGTAACCGAGCGCACAGGTTTTATAGGGAGGGTTCGTAGCCTTTCGCGTTTATGCGCTGAAGTTTATGTGCAGCAGAGAGAGGCCATGCAATTTCCTCTGTTAAAAAATAAATCTTAATCAGGCGAATTTTCGTTATCTGCCATGTTTGAGGTTTCACCCCATTTTCTTATTTGCGTTCGAACAGTCATTGAATCGGGATGCTTTATTTCTTCATAAATTTTTAAGACTTCGTTTGTACGCTTGATGGCTTCGATAGTTTTTTCCTGATTAACCCAATCCAACGCATGTTTTCCAGAGTGCTTCTTCTTCCAGCTCTCTGTTACCGATTTTTTTTCGATAACTGTAAGGCATCTTCAAAGTAAATTGCTGACTTATCATTTTCATTATTTTCTTGATGCGTATCCCCCAGTTGCACTAATCACCTACCTTCTCCTTGCTTGTTCTTATTTTTCCGTGCGGAGAGTAAACCATTTTCGAGGTAGACAAGGGCTTTGGACATGTCTCCAGATTTAACGGCGAGTTCGCTTAACTTTTTGGTTGATTCAGTTTCTAAAGGATGCCCACCTTTTGTACGTTGCGCCAGATCGAGGCCATTTTCAAAATAGTCGAGAGCTTTTTCCATTTCTTCCAGTCTCAAACAGGTTTCTCCCAGAATATTCAATAAATGAACTTGTTTTGATTTGTCGTTTTTTTGTTTTGCCATTTCAAGAGCCTGATCGCCATAATCGACAGCTTTTTGAAAATCGCGAAGCTTATTGGCAAAATATTCTGGGTCCATAGTGTGGCGTTGATGACAAACAATTTACCAATCAACTCCAGCGCGAGTCGAAAGTCTTTATAGATTTTTGAAATTTATTTTATTGCATGACTGAGTTTCGGGCAGAGCAGTGTCAGCATATTATGGGAATCGAGGAAATCCAAAGAATCGAGTGCAATGGAAACAAAACCCGACAGGTTAACAGGTTTAAGGGAAGTGACGATTAACAGCCATGAAGGAGGGGGAGCGTATGTAACTTAGGTTCATTCGCTTCTGAATCGGGTGATCCAGATGTGCCCTTTTTGCCAAAAGAGCTTTTTTTAGACATCTTTGATATCAGGCCTGCGACAATACCTATGGCTGTAATGACTATAATAATTGTGGTCATTTAAGTATCCGTATCATGGTTCAAACAAAGGAAAATCACGACAGGGCTTAACATGTAATAAGATAGAGAATATATCATATTGTGATTCCCGATATTTGTGTGTCGTGGAAGAATTCTGAAGGTTGACTTTGAAGTTTTTTGCTCGATAATACACATTTTTGCCCTTATCTCATTTGTTTTCAGGAAATTTTGGTTTTAAAGACACCTTATTATATGGCTGAATTATTTTTAGAAATCGGTTCCGAAGAGCTTCCTTCCGCGTATGTTCAACCTGCCTTGGACTATATGAACAAAGAACTGTCCTCTTTTTTTTCCAAGAACCGGATTGAAGCAGAAGTTCCCAAAACAATGGGCACTCCAAGGCGACTAGTAATCTCGGTAAAAGGAGTTATGGCCATGCAGAAAGATTCTGTAGATGAGTTTCTTGGGCCGGGAATTTCAGTGGCCTATGATGACCAGGGCCAACCCACTAAAGCCGCAACAGGTTTTGCCCGTGGTAAGGGAATTGATGTTTCTGACCTGACTCGTAAACAAACCCCTAAAGGAGAAGTGATTTGTGCCCGGGTTGAAAATAAAGGTCGCGTCACTTCATCCTTATTAAATGAATATCTGCCGCAATTGATCAGTGAAATCCCATTTCCGAAAAAAATGCGCTGGCAAAGTAAATCCCGTCCCTTTGCTCGACCCTTGCATTGGGTTACCGCCTTGTTTGAGGGGCAGGCTCTGCAGTTTGAATTCGATGGTATCGCCAACGATGCTATTTCACGAGGGCATCGCTTTCTGAATCCTGAAAAATTTCAGGTTAAAGACCTTGAATCGTATTTAGTAGAATGTGAAAAGCATTTTTTAGTTGTTGATCCCGATATCAGAAAAAAAACCATTTTGGAACAAGTTCAGCAATTAGCCGAAAAAGCCGGTGGTCATATTAAAGACGACGAAGAATTGCTGAACATGGTAAATTTCCTTGTTGAATTTCCGGTAGCCATTAAAGGAAATTTTGATTCCGGTTTTTTAGAGTTGCCGCAAGAGCTACTGGTGATAACAATGAAATACCATCAAAAATATTTTCCCGTCTGGGGTAAGGAGGAGAAGCTTCTCCCGTGTTTTATTACTGTCAGTAATATGCCTGCATCGGAAGGGAATGAAATACAAAAAGGCAATGAGCGTGTTTTGCGTGCACGACTGGAAGATGCCCGCTTTTTTTACGATGAGGACCGAAAGAAAAAACTCGAAGATTTTGTTGAACCTTTAAAAGGTGTCGTGTTCCAGAAAAAATTAGGAACGATTTATGAGAAAGTAAGTCGAGTCACCGATCTCGCGGGTATTCTTGCAAGTGAAGTATGTCCGCAAAAAGTAACACAAGCGAGAAGAGCCGCCGAATTATGCAAGGCCGATTTGGTCAGCCAGATGGTTTTCGAGTTTCCCGAGTTGCAAGGAATCATGGGCGGCTATTATGCTTCTCACTCGGGAGAAGATGCAGAAGTTGCCCAGGCGATTAAAGAACATTATCGTCCTACCTTCGCGGGGGATGATTTGCCCTCTAGCGATTCAGGAGCCAGCGTTGCCATAGCAGATAAGCTAGATACCATTATCGGTTGTGTAGGAGTAGGGCTAATTCCATCCGGCTCTGAAGATCCTTATGGGTTAAGAAGGCATGCCCTGGGTATTTTGCAAATCGTGCTGGATCGAGGATGGCAGCTTTCTTTTCAAAACCTCGTGGAGAATGGCCTCAATCTTATTGCGAATAAAGCTAAGCTGAACAAAGATGAAATAAAAAAACATGTAGAAGATTTATTTTCTCAGAGATACAAAACTTTGTTGAATGGAGAAGGTTTCCCCTACGACGCGATTGATTGTGTTCTGTCTACAGGGATGGATTCTATTGTTGATGTGAAAGCAAAAGTGAAAGCTTTTTCCGATTTAAAAAAACAGCCTTATTTTGAGCCTCTTGCCATTGCTTTCCGAAGGGTTGCTAGTATTTTAGATAAAAAGGTAGATGGGGAAATCGATCCTGGATTGTTGAATGAATCTGCAGAAAAACAACTGTATGCAGCTTTTTTAAAATTGCGTGATCCGGTACTGAGCCATATTAAGAATAAGGAGTTTTCCAGCGCATTGGAAAAAATGGGGGAGATAAAACCCTCTGTGGATGATTTTTTTGACAATGTGATGGTGATGGTAGAAGACCCTACCCTGCGAGCAAACCGCCTTTGCCTGCTGCGAGATATATCGGGCTTGTTTTCGGATCTTGCTGACTTTTCAAAAATTGTTTTGAAAAAAAGTTGACATCATTTTTGCAGGTAACCATAATAAAAAATTGTGCATGTTAATGATAAATATGAATAAAAATAACTCCGCAAGGGTTTGGAGGAACAAATGAATATTGCACTCACCGGTATTACAGGAATGGTGGGCTCCCATTTTATAAAAAAGCTTCTGGAAGATAATGCCAAAAGCGCAAACTATAACATTAAAGCCTTGATCCGCGAAGGCAGTGTTGTTGAACATTTAAAAACTTTCGAAGATATTGATTACATCATTGGCGGTCTCGAAGATAAAGAGTCTCTTGCGAAACTGGTGCAGGACGCAGAAGTTCTGGTGCATCTTGCCCATTTCCCCGGCCCGGTTCAAACCGTGGAAGAACTGGTGAAGGTCAATATCGATGGTTCCTTTGATTTGCTGGAAGAAGCGCGCAAGGCCAAAGTGAAACAGGTCATTTTTATGAGTGCCTGCACAGTTTTTGGAGAGGTTCTGCCTACCGTAAATAAAGATAATCCGATGGACGAAAATCATCCAGTTCGGCCTGGCAACCTTTACGGTTCCATCAAAAACTCAATTGAAGGATTCTGTTTTCAATTTCAAAAAAGCCGCGCATTCGATATAACCATCTTACGACCTGTCACCATTTATGGTGTGCGCCCACAGTTGGATAAGTCAGAATGGTTTCAGACGATTGATTATCTCGCCACCAACTATAATGTTGATCTGAAAGGCAGTACCAAATATATTTCAGTCGACTCTGTGGTGCAAGGCATTCAACGCACACTTGGAAATGCCGACGCGGCGGGAAAAATTTATCATCTGGTGGATGGTCATATACATAACCTGAAATTGGGGAATATGATTGTCGATGCTATTGATTCCTTCGGTGAATGTGAAGGTGTCCCGGGTGACGATGGAGTCCCAATGTCCAATCAAGCCGCAAAAGATATTGGTGTCGAATTTCGCGGTGAAGAATCCATCATTGAATATATCAAGCTGATCCATAAACTGCAGGGAGAGTATGGCGGTGAGCGTAATATCAATAACTGGTAAAGGTTTGAATGTGTCTTCCTTAACATCGAAATCTTTTATTGAACGCTTGATTCAAGAAGATTATAAATTTTTCACTGGCGTTCCCTGCTCTTTGCTATCTGGATTGATTTATGAACTGGAAGACCAGAATTGTGAAGTTCGTTACGTTCCATCTGTTCGCGAGGATGCTGCGGTGGGTTTGTGTGTCGGTGCCTATCTTGCGGGAACGATGCCCGTTCTTCTCATGCAGAATTCTGGTTTGGGATACTGCCTTAATGCCTTCACTTCCCTGAATTTAATTTATAAGATACCCGCATTGGTAATTATGAGTTGGCGTGGCAAAGCTGGCAAAGATGCTCCCGAACACATTATCATGGGTGATATCGACCAGGAACTTCTCAAGACTGCGGGTATGGAATATTCGATCCTAAGTGAAGAAAATTGTGAAGAAGTGCTTAAAAAGGCAAAACAAAAAATTTGCAATGAAAAGTTACCCTATACATTGATTGTTGAGAAGGGGTTGTTTGATGAAAGGCGCTGAAGCATTTCAGGAACTGATTCCTCTAATTAAAGACGAGCCAGTAGTTCATGCTAATGGTTTCATTTGCCGCGAATCGTTTACCCTTAAAGATCGTAAAGCTAATTTTTATATGATCGGTTCGATGGGGCTGGCCTCATCGATTGGCTTAGGGGTTGCCTTATGCAAACCTGATAAAAAGGTAATCGTCATTGATGGCGATGGAAACGTGTTGATGGCAATGGGTACTCTGGCCATGATTGCCGCAGAAGCACCGGAAAACCTGATTCATGTTGTTATAGATAATGAAGTGTATGAATCGACAGGAAGCCAGCGATCCATCTCAAGCAAAGTGAGGCTCGAAGAAGTTGCGAGAAGCACGGGTTATAAAAATGTTTTGCGAGTAGAGAAAAGGGAAGAAATTAAAGCAGCGTTTTTAAAACTGAAAGGTTCTGCGGGCCCGAATTTTCTGCTGATCAAAGTCGAACCCGGATTCGACCCCGCTACCGGACGCGTGACCCACACTCCCGAAGAAATCACCGATCGATTTATGCAGGCCATCGCTTAACAGTTCCCGATTAAGGGGTAAAAAAAAACGTTGCCCCTTTTTAAGAGCAACGGTTTTGATAAAATATGTCTATCTGTCTCCCACAATAGTAGATTAGGCTACAATATCTACCTGTGCGCCTGATCCAGGTTCAGAGGATTGTGCGTTTGCTGAAGCAGAGTTATCCTGACTCACAACACTTCCTTCTTCTCCACCTAAATCGCTGGATGCTTGTACAGGAGGAACAGCGCTGGTCTGAGCTTCCTGAGATACCTGGCCTTGAGTTGTATTCGATGCAGACTGCGCAGTATCTGCGGTTTCTGTGCTGGATTCCGCAGCGGGTCTTGGTGCTGAAACCGAACTTCCTAAGCTTGAAACGTCCATAGTTTTGTGGCCCCTTCTTTATTTTAAAAATAAGGAAATATTTTTTTAAAGATATTAATTACATCTTCTCTAGCTCGTCCTGTATTGCGTCTCTTAGCTTTAGCTGCTCTTCTGACGGAACGGTTCTAATGATCTTTTGCGTTTGCGAATCAATGACCTCAAACACGATATCGTTGTTATCCGTAACCAAGATTTTTCTTTGATCTATATTAGTGGTGGTTATTTTGCTGGAAGATGCTTTATTCCGCTGAACTCTGGTCTGAGCATCTTGTGACAAACTAACTATGTCCTCAGTTGGAGCGGATGAAGACTTATCTGTCGCAGGTGGACTGGGATTAGTCGATTTGAGTTTTTGTGCTGTCGAATTTCTCGCATTGTTTACGGCTTGGGTATCCATATTTATACCTCTAATTTATTCAAAAAAACGGATCATTATTTTGAGACCCTCTCCCACCACAGAACATTTTTAAGCGTACTATCTGGTTACTTCTTAACGGTGGGTTTAGGAGAGACTTTAGTTTTATTTAGTCGTCCCTGAAAAATTCGATAGAGCCCATATATAAAGGGTGAAGATGGGTTTTGAGTGTTGTAAAATTGCCGGAAGTTGTTGAATATCTTTCAAAACCCGGTGATTTTATGCAAGC
>Ga0115000_10001989_pt1 | contig 17802 bp, 10 predicted proteins | sample ArcticOcean_MG_C_6_FD_89690 | JGI IMG/M metagenome (GOLD analysis project Ga0115000, IMG submission 89690) | Marine microbial communities from western Arctic Ocean - ArcticOcean_MG_CB8_128 | ecosystem: Environmental > Aquatic > Marine > Oceanic | place: Arctic Ocean: Canada Basin | collected...
CCTCGAGCGCCCACGGATCCTTCTGCTTCAGCAGTTCTGCAATCCGCTTCACATCCGGCCAGGGAGCACCACCGGCAATCCAATCCTTTATGTATGCCACTTGCACCTTGCTTAGCTTGTCATCCTCCTTGGGCGGCATCGGCTCCCAGTCATCCTCATGTTCGCGCGTGACAGCTAGATACAACGGACTTTGAAGTGGCTTGCCGTGGACGATCGAGGGATCCTTGCTTTCACCGCCTTTGAGCAGACCGGCGCGGCTACGCATGTCGAAGTCACCCTTCAGCTTTTTCTTTGGATCCTCACCGTGACAGCCCAGACACTTGGCCTTAAAGAGCGGTAGCACTTTCCGCGCAAAGAGCATATCAGCCTCCACTTTCTCGGCAACCACGGCTGTTTGTAACCCAAGCGCTGCTAGTGAAATGGTTGCAATGAGTCTTTTCACTTGTACCTAATATTCTCGTTCAGGGCCCGTTTTGCGAATTTGAAATCCCGGAGAACGATGACCTGTAGATTTTCAATCGTCCAGATTTAGAGAGAGAATTTGAGATTCATTACCAAGAATATCCGAACAACGAATCCGAACAAAAACCTTCGACCCGCCAAGCGCATCTTGTATTGGCAATGCCGCACGCCGCGCATGCGGTTCCACAACCTCTAGTTGAAACAGCGACTCTCCCTGACCGGATGGATTATTGTGGCCAGTTATTTTATAGCCAAACTGTGGCAATGTTTGTGAATCCGTTTCCCAAGTGAGGACAAGTTTATCCTGCTCAGCCAGGCTCAGCTTCGCCGATTTTAGTTCGATCGCCTCGTACTTCGGCTTGGTGTCCTTTCGCTCTATCTTATGCCGTGAAGGATTGGCCACGCTTGGCTTGGTACCCTCCCCTCCAGCCGTCATGAAATAAAACGATCCGGTCTTGTCCTTGCTAACGCCGCCGTTCCAATTCGTCTTAAAATTAAATGAACGCTTTCCCGGCTCCAGATCCCAGTAGTTTACAGAATAGCGACCGCTCTTAAACGCATGCCAATCTCCGTTCAACTTTCGTTTCCAGCCACCTCGCAGATTCGTCGTCCGAACAGTCTTGCCGGTCTCGAGCCAGTCCTCGATAAAGGCATCCGTACCTCCTTTGAAAAACGCCTTCTTCACAGCAACATCCATTGTCACCAAATGCGTCCATTTTTTAGTTTTACCCGATTGCGCCCAAAAACCGTAAAATGTGTGACCCCCAACCGCCCAACTTCGCGAGACCAGCGTATACCAAGTGTTGTGCTCCCAACCCAATTCGAAGTTCCACGACTTAAGCCCCGTGCCTTCACCTCCAAATTTTTGGGTTATTGTTCCAGGCCCACGATGAACTGCCTTAATCGGCGCGGCGTGTTCCTTGTGATCCCAAATTGAAAAAATGAAATTATTCCCGCGCGGGTGCACCTGAATACCCGCATACCCCGAAGCTCCACCCCGCCAACCGAGCGTTTCATAGTAGGTATACATCGCCACACCTGGCTTCGGCACACGAACTTCGTTGATCAAAATGTCACCCTCAAAATTATCATCGAAAACCAAATGCGACGAAGGAGCCGCGTTTTGCCCAGCAATTAAGCTTCCCGCAAGACACCACACAGCAACAAAAACCATTAAAAATTTCTCAATCATTTTCAATTATTCATTAAACAACTCGCGTTAATATTTAGCAACCTCTCCAAAACGCGAGACTCCACGCAGCAACTACTCAGCCGAGCATAAATCCCGCGTTTATTTCTGGGCACGACCGCTACTGGTGTTCTTTCGAAAATTGAATTTGGCTAATTTGTCTTTCACGGGGTTCAATTGCCGTCCTTTCAGTCGATCCACATCCTTGGCCAGGCGGAACCACTCCTTGGCCATCGCTTCGACTCGTTTTGGATTATTCGCTGCCAAATCGTGAGTTTCCGTCCGGTCCTCCCCAAGGTTGTACAACTCCCAGCGGCCCAGCTTAGCCGAAACTAGCTTCCAAGAACCCTGCCGAAGAGCGCGGTCAGTCCCGAAGTGGAAATATAGATTCTCATGCGGCTCACGCTCATTACCCTCAAGAATCGGCAGCAACGACTTGCCCATCAGGGGGTCGATCTTGCGATCGCCGATTTGCTTGGGGTATTTCGCGCCGGCCACATCAATGAACGTGCCCATAAAATCTATAAGATGACCCGGTTGCCTCGTTATACTGCCTGGTCCGGTCTTCAACCCCTTCGGCCAATGCGCAATGAGTGGCGAACTAATGCCGCCTTCGTGCTGGTTTTGTTTGTAGAACCTAAACGGCGTGTTTCCCGCGTGCGCCCAACTGGCATCATAAGTCCAGTATGACTTGGGATCCCACGGCTTGAGGTATCGACCGCGCGTGCGCTCAAATGGACACGCTCCGTTGTCCGAGCAGAAAAGAAATAACGTGTTATCCCAAACACCCTTCTCCTTCAGCATGGCCACGATACGGCCGACGTTTTGGTCCAGCACATCCACCATCGCGGCAAACACCTCCATACGGTCTGCCTCCCACTCACGTTCCTTAGCGTTGAGACTGTCCCACGCCGGAACATACGTCGGTCGCGGACTGAGCTTGAATTTTTTTGAGATAAGCCCGCTCTTCAACTGCTTCGCATAACGCGTCTTGCGCAACTTGTCCCAGCCACCGTCATACATGCCGTTGTACTTCTTTACATCCGCCTCCGGCGCATGCAGCGGATAATGTGGCGCGTTGAACGCCACATAGAGCAGGAACGGATTCTTTTGCTGCGTCGCTTCATCGAGAAACTTCAAAGCGAAGTCGCCATTGGCATGTGTGGTGTAAAACGGCCGACCATTGAGTCTCTCCGGCACCTCATACTTTTCCCCGTTGTAACGAAATGTGTTGTCTCCTTTGAAGAAACTCGTCGCCCCGGATAGGTGCCCCCAATAACGTTTAAAACCAAAGTCAGTTGGTTCCTTGTTCAGATGCCACTTGCCGACCATTGCCGTGAAGTAGTCAGCCTGGCCAAGCACCTCAGCGATTGTTGCCCCACGATCGAGCTTCGCCCCACCCGCCTGATCACAGTAAAGGCCGGTCAATAGCGATACGCGCGACGAGTGACACTTAGCCGTGTTGTAAAACTGCGAAAACCTCAATCCCTTAGCTGCCAGGGTATCGAGGTTTGGTGTTTGAATTTCCGACCCGTAGCAACCCAGATCGGCAAAGCCCAAGTCATCGGCCATAATTAGGACAATGTTTGGCCTCTTGGCGGCATCAACAGACACAAAACAAGCCAGTGCTGAAACGAAAACCCTTATAAAGTTCCTCATAATTTTTGGCAGGAAACCTACAAAAGAACCACGACATCCACAACGTTAGTCAAGCGCTTTGGCAAGGTTCAGTAGTTTGCTGGAATCGGGTTGTTGGGTGTCGAGAGCAAACCAGCGCTTTGAACCTTCACCGAGCGATCGCACAGCAAACGGCACTACTCCGTTTATGTTCACCGGAATTCTACCTGTCAGCACTACAAAAAAGAACCCTCCAGAATCGACAGTGGAAGTCCATGTCGGCAGATATGTCAGTTCCACTGTGCCGTCTTCGGAAACCCATTGTGTCAACTGACGCGTCACGTCGAACCGGAGCTTTTCCTCCCCGTTGAGAACCAGCGCGAAGCCATCTGTTTTCGTATCCGTTTCCCATCCGACACCACCGGAAAAATAATAAACCAAATTGCTCCCTGCAGTTTTTTTTGCCGGCAGCGTAAACCATTCCAATTCTGTTCCGGTTTTCAACTGACGAATAAATCTTCGATGACCATGGTCTCCAGCATAGTTAGACCACTCAGTCTCCTCACTCCCTTCTTGCGATATAACCCCGACCGCCGGTTGAGCCACTTGCACATAATCTCGCAGCTTTTGCAGCATACGAATTTCTTGTTTCGTTATTTCGCCAGTCACCCAGTCTGCCAATCGTTTGAACGTCAATGCTTCACCACTGGGCAGTTTATGATAGGGCGAAGGTTTCTGATCCGCTCTGGCTTTGAATGATTCACCAACCAATTCATGAACGGCTTGAATTAGTTTATCTTCCACACCCGGATCGTATCGCCCGGGCTGCTCATAGTAGACTTGGGAAAAATCGGCTTCGTAGCCTCCCTCCGCCAACACACGCCGCGACGGAATGTAGCCTGGCATGTCATTTGCCCATGCGTTAACCCACAAGCGCGACCAGTCGAGTTCCCGCTTAAGGCGAACGGCATAATCAACCACCACCTCGCCCGCAAGAAACACCATTGCCAAATCATCCCCAAATCTCCAGACCGACAGCGGATAACTTACCTCCGTCGGAATCGATCCCTGTACGTCGAGTTTCATCAGCATCGCTTTGGCTAATTGATGATCGAACCCACCAGACTTCAATTGTGCCTGCCAATGCTCGCGTGGCTTCGGCTTGGCCAAGGGTAATTGTATCCGCCTTGATACAACGCTGGGCACCCCGCCCAGTGAAATCGTTCCATCCGTAAGCAGCCGTTTGACTTCCGTGGCAATCGAGCGCCCGTGCTCTTCGGCTGCCTGCAGACTCCCACTTGGTTGCGGCCCGACGTCCGCTCCACAACCAATTGTCATCAGCGAAACAGCACCGCTAAACTCTTTCTCTAGCCACTCATTTGCAAAACCGGCCCAATCTCCGCCAACACGATTTCGCGAACCCACTGTCGTACAATGGCAGGCATAATTCGCCCAGACAGCGCGCACCTTACCGCTACTGTCACGTGCCGCGAGAACCGGCATACTGTGATCAACTGGTGCGTTCCGTTGAAAACCGAACCCTGCCCACTTGCCATCACGAATTACCCGGCGGTTTCCACCAAACGTCGCACGTCCCTGGCCCCATTCTAGCTGCATCTGTTTACGCCTGGCCAAGGCGGCGAGAACAGCCTCCTCCATTTTATCGATCACAAATTCAGTGTATTCTGCCACCCTCTGATCCTGATCCGGCGTTGTGCGCCCCGCCCAAACCACCGGGGCATAGCCGACCAACGTAGGGGCATTGTGAGTATGCGTTGCGGCGACCACCAAGCGCTCGGACGAAATCCCATGCTTGGCCAAGCGCTTGGCCAAGCGGTCCGTAACCGCCTGCGGCACCCCGCAATTATCCAGTGCCACAACCGCTACCCGTTTCTCGTCACCTATCACCAACGCACGAGCCCATAAAAGTGTATCGACACCTTGATGCTCCGTCGTCCGCCCTCCATATCCCGCAAGCAAAACCGGCCCTTTCGGAGTCACATCCACCTTCGCAACTCCCACCGACACAGTTGATCCGCAAAGCGAACTCTTGAATGCCAACGCGAAGCAAATGACCAGACTCAAACGAAAATAAATCATCATCTTATTGTACATTAAAAATTACACCAAACCGGGATTCCTGATTCGTGTGTTTTGATTGTGCCCGCAAGGTTTACTCTTTCATTTATATCCTACCCGGCTTCGATCTTTTCAAGTCTAGGCTAGAGTCTTTCAGTTCTCATTCTTTTTAGAATGTAACCCTTTACAAAAAACTCCCCCCAAAAACAGGATTAAGCTTTAGCTGAGTTTCTTACAACTCGACGACTTTTCCTTCGAATCTTTATTTCGGGTGCCGGCCTAGTCCAAGTTTGAGTGCATTTCCTCCTTGCTTGGTGTCTTGGATAGCACTCCACCCTTCGGGATCTCCACATTTGCAGTCCAGAGAATGGCATTAAGCATCAGCTTGCGATTGTCATCCTGCTGCCAGTTCATGTGCACGTGTCCGCCGGTAAAGCCAAACCCACGAGCGCCGCCAGGGCGTTCGTAGGCCCATGCCACATGCTGGCTCTCACCGTTGGCCACCGCCTTGCGAACGGCGGGATTGCCGCTACGCGCGCCGTCAGGACGCTTCAGTGTCTTGGCCAGCGGCACGTCGGTGAGGATAGGTGTCACACCCTTGAGATCCTTCACGAAACGCATGTGATAGTACCACTCGTCGTTGATGCTGAAGGGCTTCACACCATTCCATATTGGATGCTTCTGTGCCTTAAAGTTTGGGGTCCAGTGAGGGTTCACCGACCAATTGAGATCACAGAAACCGCCCATCCACTCGAGGAACTTGTTGCCCGGGTCGCCCTTGATCGCTTCGGTGGCCCAGTGGATCATCACCACGCCGATGCCCTTTTTCATTAGCGCATCGAACTGCTTTAGCTTCGAATTAAGCACATGCCCGCCGTGGCCGGTGCAGAAAATCACAATTGTGTCCGCGCCGTTTAAGATCGATTCGTCCTTAGGGTATCCGTAATGCGGCACCACGACCGCCTCGATTGGCAGGCCAGATTCATTCAGACCCTTAGCCAAAACCATGTTCCCAGCACGATGTTCGTGTGCCAGTCGGCCATGGCTCGGTTTGCCGGAAATGAATACAACCTTAGCCTTATCGGCCGCTTCACTTGTTGCGCCGAGCAGCAGTCCGCTCAACACGCATAGATTCAGAATTAATTTCTTCATTTATTTTATTCCTTATTGTTATTCGACTTCCCATGGCCACGGCTTCACCCGCGCCCGCACAGCCCACTTTTCCCATTTGGCGGCAAGAGCCTTCACCCTGTCCGGATATTTATTAGCGAGATCGGTTTGTTCCGAGCGATCATTCTCCATGTCGTAGAGTTGCCACGGATGGAGCTTTGCATTCCCTCCTGAATCACCATAGCGCACCAATTTCCATTGGTCGTCACGGATGGCACCATTGAGGTGATGGTCAAAATACAACGCGTCCGTGCGACTGAGATCCTTACCGCTAAAAGCTGGCTTCAGGCTAACGCCTTCCAGCGGTTGGATTTTGTTTCCTGCAAATTCCTTCGGATGCTTAATACCCGCAACATCCACGCAGGTGGCCATGAGATCGATGAGGTGTCCGGGCTGGCTCTCAAGCTTGCCGTTGCGCTTGGCGTTGAGGCCCTTGGGCCAATGAGCAATCAATGGCGTGGAGATGCCGCCTTCGTGCGCAAAGTGTTTGTATTCGCGGAATGGTGTATTGGACACATTCGCCCAGCCTCGGCCCACACCTGTGAAGGTATCCTCTGCCCCTGCCATGGCGTCGGGCCCGTTTTTCACTGGGCGACCATCGCGCGTCTGCATCGGTGGCCAGATCTTGGTTTGAAGCCCATCTCGGCCCAGTGCCTTATAATCCGTGCGATACGGTCGATTCGGTTTGTAGCGGCCAAAACCCTCCGCGCACGCGCCGTTGTCCTGCAGATAAATAATCAGCGTGTTGTCCAAGCTGCCCTGCCTCTCAAGTTCCGCCACAATACGGCCGATGCCCTGATCCATGTTATCGATCATCGCCGCGTAGACCTCCATGTTACGAATATCCCATTCCTTGTTGGGCGCCTTTTCCCATTCATCAGAGCGTGCGGAAATTTTTAAATTCTTGTCGATCAACCCCTGCTTCTTCAACCGCTCAAACCGCGCGGTCCGCACCTTGGCAAAGCCGCCGTCATACACGCCCTTGTACTTCGCAATATCCTTGGGCAACGCATGCATCGGCCAGTGCGCAGTGGTGTAGGCCACATAGAGAAACACTGGCTTATCCGGCGACTCCTTCGCGTGTTCCTGAAGAAACATTACCGCGTTGTCGCTGATGGCGTCGGTGTAATAGTAGGTCTTGGGCTGATACTTCTCATCATTCACCGGGGTGATAAAGCTGTTTGCGCGGCACAAGGTGGCCGGATCAAAGAAACTACCAGCACCTATGATTGTGCCGTAAAACTTTTCAAAGCCACGCTGCAACGGCCAGTTGTTCTTGGGACCCTGCGGCCGCGTATGCTTGGTGACATGCCACTTACCGCTCATGTACCGGCGGTAACCAGCCACGCTTAGTGCCTCGGCAATTGTCACCACATCCTGGCCCAGTTCTCCACGGTAGCCGGGCAGTTTATTGTCCCCCGTCATCAAGCCGATACCAGCCTGATGCGGGTACATGCCTGTGAGCAACGAAGCTCGCGTGGGGCAACAGCGCGACGTGTTGTAAAACTGCGTAAACCGAATCCCATTTGTCGCCAGCCGATCAAGCGTCGGTGTCTTGATCTCGCTCCCGTAGCAACCGATGTCCGAAAAACCCATGTCGTCGGCCATTATCAGGACAATGTTCGGCTGCTTGGTTGCGTCAACCGCTGAAACCACCTGAGCAAATGTCATTATGAATAGAGTAAGGATCACTTTCTTCATTATGTAATTCCCTTCATTTTAACTTCATGATTTTCCCCATCATTTGTTTCAATTCGAAAACGATCTCTGGATGCTTTTCAGCGAGGTTTATCGTTTCCCCGATGTCCGCTTCCAGATTATAGAGTTCCTCTACCTCTTTTCGTTGCGTGTCGCGGGCGTAGTTGTAAACATTGTGCTTGGGCTTTAGATATTTCCATTTCCCCCGGCGAATGCCGTTGTCTCGGTACACAAATGTCTCACGGTTGCCTCCGGGGGTTTTCCCTAGAATCAAATCTTTTTGGTCTACCCCATCAATCACGCGATCGCCGGGCACATTGAAGCCGGCGAGGGCCGCGAAGGTGGGCATGAAGTCCAGCGTAGAAAAAATAGCATCGGACTCGACCCCAGACTTTACCCGACCCGGCCAGCGCACGATGCACGGCACACGGTAGCCAGCCTCATAACAGGACCCCTTCCCGTCCCGCAGCGGTCCAGCCTCGCCCCAGAAGATCGACCTCTCCGGGTGGCCTTTCTTTTTGTCGGTGTAAGCGGGTTGATTCCACGGGCCGTTGTCGGAGGTGTAAATCACCAGCGTGTTGTCGCGCAGGCCCTGCTTGTCCAGCACATCGAGCAAACGGCCTGTCTCATAATCGAACTCCTCCACCACATCACCGTACAGACCGCCATTTGAATTCCCGCGAAAACGAGGTGAAGCGTCGATGATGGTATGCATCATCGTGTGCGCCACGTAGAGGATGAACGGCTTTCCCTTGTCGCGTTTGTTCTTGAGGAAATCGATAGCTTTGTCTGTATAAAGGCGGGTGAGACTGGCCATGTCGCTCGTCTTGCCGGCAGCTTGATTATTCTCATGAAATGCCACTGTGCCACCGTCATTCGCCCCCAACGTGCCGAAGTAATAGTCAAAACCCTGTGCATTGGGCATTCGCGGGATGATTGGCTTGCGGTTGGAGACATCCCACTTACCGATGCAGGCCGTCTGGTAGCCCACCTCGCGAATCAGCTCAGCAAAGGTGATTTCACTCGCAGGCATCGCCCAACCCTTGCTGCGAAATGGATAGCGACCAGTCAACAACGCCGAGCGCGAAGGCCCGCACACCGACTGCGCATAAAAACTGGTAAACCGGGTTCCCTCCTTGGCCAACCGATCAATGCGCGGCGTCTTGTTCTTCTTGTTGCCGTAACAGCCCATATCCCCATAGCCCTGATCGTCAGTGAAAATGATGAGGATATTCGGCCGTACAGCATCGGCGTTGAGAGGAGAGACTGGGGCTAGGAATGCAAGGGCGAACATGACGACAAGAATCCTGCATTCTATTATCCGGACACCTTGAGCCTTTGAGTTCATGGTTTTGAAATCACGTGTTAGCGACCGGGAAATTTCGGAGCTCCGCCAAGGTATGGGAACTTGTCGAAGTCAGGGCCCTTGCCAGTTACTCTAGGGTCATTTGTTTTTTCCAGTTCAGCAAAAAGATGTGACTTTAATTTTTTCACGGTCTCAGCATAAGCAGAATCGGCGGCGATATTCACCAGTTGATCGGGATCTTTCTTTAGATCGTATAATTCAGTGGCGGTGCGTTTTCCAAACGCCAATTCATAGAGTCCGCGATGATGAGCGTCCTTATCCCTGTTCTCAACCATGTAGGTCTTGGTCGGACCATTATCACAGTCGCTCAACCAAGCTCCCTTAATCGCTGCCTTTTGATAATAGGGCGTGCCCGCCGGCCAGCGGTCGGGGCGAAAGTTGTGGAGATACAGAAAGTCATGTGTCCGGATGGCTCGAGTCGGATAGCCTCCCATATCCTTCCCTTCCTGACCCGGCACATGCCGTTCCTTGCCATGAAGTACATAGTTTCGATCGCTCTTGTCTTTACCCGCTAGGAGTGACAACAGACTCCGACCTGAAACATTACTTGGAACATCCAAATCTGCAGCCTGATAGAACGTCGGGGCCACATCGACGAGGCTTACGAAATCTTTCACCACCGTTCCCGCCTTCACCTTCGATGGCCAACGAATTGCAAGCGGCACTCGGGCACCACTGTCATAGTTGTTGCTCTTGCAGCGCGGGAACGGCATGCCGTGATCGCCTGTCATGACGACGATGGTGTTATCGAGTTCACCGCTCTGCTCAAGCACCTTAATCGCCTCCCCAACCAAGCTGTCGAAACGTTGAACCTCAAAATAATAATCCGCAACGTCGCTGCGGACTTCATTGGAATCTGGGAAATGGGGAAATAACTTAATTTTTGAAAGGTCCATTCCGCTTTTAACCCCCGAACCCTTGGCGTAGCCGCGGTGTGGGTCGGAACTGCCCAGCCAGTAACAAAACGGCTTGCCACTCTCTCTGCTCTTCATAAAAGCACTGAAGTTTCTGTAGCGAGGTCCCGCTAGTTGACGACCTTTCATTTGAGTGCGCCCGGGGCCCCACCCTTTGCTGCTGACACCTATCACGTAACCGGCCATGGCCAATAGTTCAGGGTACGTGTCATACTTGTCAGGAAACACGCTCCAGAGATTACCCGCACCTTCAAGTCGCCAATGCCATTGGCCAGTCAGGATGGAACCGCGCGACGGCGTGCAAGATGGCGATGACACATAAGCGTGGCGAAACATTGCCCCTTCCTTGGCCAAACGATCGAAAGTCGGCGTCTTGACCACCGGATCACCGTACGAACCGGCATGTGGCCAACCCCAGTCGTCAGCAATGGCAAAAAGGATATTCGGCCGATCAGCCGAATACAGGGAACAGGCAAACAGAAAAATCAACGGTGACAAAAACCTCATGAGTGGCCGGTATTCTCCCTGTAGTCCCATCACTAAACCAGCACAAACCTTGCGTTCAGCGAAGAACCGTTACTTTGGCGAAACCTCCTTCTCCCAGGAACTGTGCAGAGTCCTGAGGCGCTGCACGATTTCCGGTTTGGCCTCGGCATAATCCTTTGCCTCAGGCTTGGCATCGACCAGGTTTCGCAACGACACCTTGGTGTTTCCGTTAGAGCCGATCAGTTTCCAGTCACCCTCGCGAACCGCCCATTTTTTGCCCCAGGCAAAATGTAGAATCTTGTATTTCGACTTAGCCTTGGCGCTCCGGATCAACGGTAACACGCTATGGCCATCTAGCTTTGGAGCGTTAGAGGGTTGCTGCACACCACAGAGGTCTAGCACAGTGGGAAGCCAGTCCATTGCAGTGATGATTTGCCCCCGCACTTCCCCCTTTGGCAGCTTGGCCGGGTAACTGATGATGGCCGGCACGCGTACTCCACCCTCGAGAAAGCTGCCCTTCTGCCCGATCCACTTGCCAGTGGACCCACCGCCGCTCGCACCATAAAAATGGCCTTTGGGATAACCACTCTTATGATTGTCCACTCTGATTCGATTGCCGGTTTCCTCCGAGTGCCCGTTGTCGCTCATAAAAATGATGATCGTATTTTCGCGCAGGTTCAGCGCCTCCAATTTGTCGACAATCTGGCCGATATAATGATCGGTCGTGCTGACAATGGCCGCGTAGGAGCGCCGTGCCGGATCAGCAATGTTCTTGTACTCCGCCTCAAACCGCTTGAGCGCCTGCTCCGGATAATGCGGAATGTTAAATGGCACATAGAGTAAAAACGGCCGATCCTTGTTTTGCATCATGAATTCCAATGAACGCTGCACCATCAACTCAGGAAAATATTTGCCCGGCGCCTTCACTGGTTTGATCCCTTCGTACAAATCATGAAACCCACTGCCATGCAGAAAATAGTGGTTGTAGTTGTCAATGAAGCCGTCGCGAATGCCAAAGAACTCGTCGAAGCCCTGTTTCTTTGGCCCAAAATCCCGATGAGCCCCAAGGTGCCATTTTCCGAAGAGCGCGGTTCGATAACCGGCAGTCTTCAGTGCCTCAGCCAGCGTCACCTCCTCAAGAGACATGTTGATACCGTCCGATCCATTCATGTCGCCTTGCGTCCAGTGATGGACACCACCCCGCTGCGGATGCCGTCCCGTCATCAACGCCGCCCGCGCCGGGCAACAAACCGTGTGCGCATACGCCTGAGTGAACCGCACTCCCGTGGCCGCAAGTCTGTCGATATTGGGCGTCCTGAGGTCGGTTGAGCCATAGCAATTGGCATCAACCGTCCCTTGGTCGTCGGTCAAAATGATGAGGATGTTCGGCCGCTCCACCGCCGACATACCAAGTGCGGGTAAGGCCAGCAGGAGGATAATAATGTGCTTCACGCGAGAACCATTTAGCAGAGCGGTAACGCCGTCAACCCACCGCAATGCAACTATGCGCGGACTGCCTGGGCAAGCGTAGCCTCAACCGGGATTCACATTAAACACCCCGTACATTGTCCGCCAATGCCCTGGGAACGTGCAAACAAACTCGTATTTGCCGGGCTTGCCTGGAACGTTGAAGGTTAGCAGTTCACTCTCGCCCGGCTTCAGCAGGCGGGTTGCTTGGAGAACTTTTTTGGATTCCGGGACATACCCCTTTTCCCATGCGCGAGGTTGCGTCGCCATCTCGTCGGCAGCGCGTCCCACCTCTTCGCGTGAGCCAATTGCCACCAGTACCAAGTTGTGGGGCATCGTGTCGTTGTTTTCAAAAACCAACCGGATCGACTCGCCAGCCGTGACGCTAATTTCCTCCCGGTCATATTTCATTCGCGCCGGCACGGTACGAATGACATGCACCGGGGCGCCGTATTGCCGAAGCTCAGTGCGCAGTGTCTGCCCCAACTCTTCCGGCAACCGATCCGCCGCCGCTTGGCCAAGCGATAGAGCCTCGATGCCGGCTTGGCCACCACGCCGATCGGCCGGCATCTCTTCCAAGTAATTCAACAAGTCTTGAGCCAGGCCGTTCATCTGGGAGTTTGGCCAAGTTTCCGCCGGCATCCGGTAAAGAGCCGTGATTACCTCTTCCGGATTCTCACCACGTCGCAGCCGCTTGGCCAGTTGTTGAAAGTTCGGGCCGGGTGCGGCGGCGGGCTCCGGCCTGCCGGAGAGAAACCCAAGCGTCTGCGCCAGCGCGTGCTCAATGCCGGGATCCATCGGATGCACTGATGCCTCCATGGCAATGGCAAGGGCCTTGGGGGATGTACTGAAACTTGCGGCGATAACGGCATGCAACCGCACACGCGGTTCAGGGTCGTTGACCATCTGCCGAATGAGTTCATCGCCTGATCCGATCTGTTCCTGCCAATACCTGAGCACCTTGGTCGCGGCGGCCCGAGCGCTGGGATTAGCGCTTTCCAACTGTTGCTGCAGCAGAACTGCATCAACCTCGTTCAAACCTTGGCGAACCCAAAGCGCCTCAGTCCGGTGATGCTCCCGATCGGGGTCGGTCGCCTTCAGGTTTTTCAGCCATTCGTCCAGAGCCGGGATTACCTTACCTGCCGGGCGCTGCTGAAGTTCCCGCCGGGCGAACTCACGGGTGCTGCTCTCGTGTGATTTAAGCAGCCCCAAAAGTGCTTTTACGGGCTCGCCCTTGATCCGAGGGTGTTTCAGGAGGGGCCGATCAGAATGAGATATGCGCCAGATGCGCCCACGCCGATGATCCCGACCGGGGTGCCGTTTTGAAAAGTGCATGTTTTCAAAAATCTGCGTGTAAAAATCGGCAATGTACAGGGCGCCATCCGGCCCAAGTGCCATGGCCACCGGTCGAAAAAGAGGATCGTCGCATCGAAGCAAATGTCCTTGGGGCTCGATCTCATAGACGGACCCTTTCGTTTTTAGAGTGTACCAGGCGGTGCCCGTTTCCCCGACGCAATGATTGACGAGGAAGCGGCCCTGAACTTCGGGCGGAAAGTGCGTGCTGAACAGAAGCTCACAACCCGATGCGATGTGTCCGCCGGAGTTGAAGGCGAGGTGATTGGTTCGATGCTTGTTCTTGGGATAAGTGAAGTTCGAGGAAAATACATCCATCGGATAATACTGCCCGGCAGAGGCGTCGAGCATGATGCCTCCTCCCCACCGGTCGAACAGGTTGCCGAACGGGTTCCAAAAACTGTGCGACACGTAGACCCCGAAACTGTGCTGCTCCGGCCGGTAACGGAACACCGCCGCGTCAAGAACGCGGCTTGGCCCATAAGGCGTCTCCACCTGTGTATGGTAAAAGATGCCCTGCGAGAAATACAGAGCCCCGCCCGGACTCCACCTGAAATTGTTCATCGCGTGTTCCGCATCCTCAGCACCAAAGCCATGAAGCATCATCTGCATCCAGTCTGACTTGCTGTCGCCGTCAGTGTCCCGTGCCAACACAAGGTTGGGCGCCTGAGCCAAGATCACTCCACCCTCTCCCAAACCAAAACCGTGCAGCAGGTTAAGGCGATCAAGAAAAACTGTGTGCTTGTCCGCCACCCCATCGCGGTCCCGATCTTCGAGGATCACAATCGAGTCATCCGGCTGTTTCCCCGGCAGCGGATGAGGCCAGGTGGGCGTGTTGCCCACCCACAAACGACCGCTTGAATCAAACTGAAGCGCCATCGGGTTCGCAATGGGAAAGTCCACCTCGGAAGCAAACAGGTTCACCTGATAACCCTCAGCCACCGTCATCATTTCCTGCTGCATCGCCGGTGATTGGGCACGCCCAGGTTTCCCGTCAGACTCCACGGCCCAGACCGCCTCGGGTTCGTTACCGGAGATTGATCGGGACGAGGGTGTTGGATGCCAAATCGGCCTCCCTTCCACCGGGGACTCGAGCCAAACATCAGGCACCTGTGGTTTTTCACTCCCCCAGATTCGCTCGTCCATATCCTCTACCAATTGAAGGGACTGCTTCCGTTCCCTGCCGAGGTGCTTGGCTCCTTGAATATCGTTGCGGCGACCATGAATATAAGAGGCGTTTGGGGCGTGCCACCACAGTTGGTGCCAATAGTTTTTCTCGTAAACCAGTCGCCGGAAGGCATCGACGCCGGATGAATTGCCATTGGCCTGCGATGCCGTCAAACCTTCCAGCAGGCCGAGTTGCTTTGCCATCATTTGGCTCACGACCTGGTAGCCGGATTCACTGAGATGTATGCCGTTGAAGGTCAACCTGCCGCCCTGCCCCGACACCCGCTGTGCTGTTGGCGAAAACAAATCCACTGCGTGCACACCCGCTTGATTTGCAACTTGGAGAAGCTCCTCCGAATAAACCTTCAAGTCGCCGTTTCGAGCCGGAATATCCACCGTTGCCGACGAGTTCTCTTGGGCAATGGGAGTCACCAGCACCACTTGGGGCGGTGAGTGCCCATTAAACTTTTCAGTGCGGAGTTGCTCTACAAAACTCTCGATCTTGTGCCGAAAGTGCCCCACCCCTGCAACGCCATGAAATGATTCATTCATCCCGTAACAGACAAACACAATGTCAGCACGTTCCTCGCGCAACTCATCAGCCAGGCGCGGGAATCCCAAGGGGCGAATCGGCTCACCCACCTCTTCCGCAGGCCAAGCCAGATAACGAATCCGCAGGCGGTGTTCCGGGAATCGGCTGTGCAGCAACGTCTCAAAATACCCGAAGAGATGCATCCTCTCGGCGAACGTGTTGCCGACGATCACGATGTGGTCGTTCTCCTTTACCTTGAGGTCTCCGGCCCGCCCTGTTGAAACAAACAACAGCAGAATAATTGCACTACAAACAAAAACAAAACGCATTTTAAAATTCATCCGGTTATTGAGCCTTTACTGCCACCCATCAATCGACCGGGGCACTGCCCCACCAATTCTTGTTCGGCTTGTAACCGGGGGCGAGATAGCTCGCGTGGCGTTTTTCGAGACCAGCTTTGCCCTTGGTCTTGAGCGACTCCCAGCGCGCTTCGCGCTTGTCCAAGTCGAATGTCGCGTCCTTAGCCGGGAGCTTGGCGTCGACGGACTTGAGCCAGGCGTCGAGTTTACCCCGGAGGGTCTTGGCTTTACGGGGCTCGAGACTGGCCAGGTCGTGTTGCTCCGCCGGATCCTTTGTCAGGTGATACAGTTCGTCGCGACCGTCCTCGTGGTAATAGATCAGCTTCCAGTCGTCCTGTGTGATGATCGACGACGGTTCGCCGCCCTGATTGCCATAGTGCGGGTAGTGCCAATACAGCGGCCGATCGGCAATTGCGCCGCCCTTGAGCAACGGCACGATGCTGACGCCGTCCACGTCCTGTTTTTTCGGCACAGGGATGCCGGCAAGCTCGAGTAATGTCGGATACCAGTCGATGCCGTTGACCGGCACGGCGCTGGTCGAGCCGGCTTTCGTCACGCCCGGTACGTTAATGTAAAACGGCTCACGTATGCCGCCCTCCCACTGCCGCCCCTTGCCGCCTCGCAACGGCGTGTTGCTCGTCGAGTAGGCGTCGCCGGAAGACACACCGCCATTGTCGGAGGTGAAGCAGACAATCGTGTTGTCGGCCAAACCGAGCACCTCAAGTTTTCGCAGTACGATGCCGACAGCGTCGTCCATCGCCTCAACCATGCCACCGTAGATTGGGCAATCCTGCACTTGGCGTACATTCAGTCGGCGATCGAAAATAAAACGCTCCTTGGCCAAGCCGCCAGTCTCGGCCTTGTCCCGGTATTTCTGCCACAACTTGGGCGTGGTCTGGATCGGGCCGTGCACGGAGTAAAAAGACAGGTAAGCGAGGAACGGCTTGTCGCGGTTGGCCTCGATAAACGCCGCCGTTTCGCGGCCGAGCCGGATCGGCAGCGACTCGCCAGCCGGCCCCGGCTCAAGGTTGGGATTCTGCCACGGCGAGAAGAAGCCGCCAATCGGGCTGCCCCTGTCCCAGCCGCCCTTGTTAATGTCAAAGCCATGATCAGTCGGCCACGATCCCTTGCTGCCGAGATGCCATTTCCCTGCGAAGAAAGTCCTGTAACCATTTTCGCGTAGAACCTCGGCCAGAGTGAGCTCCGAAGCGCGCAGGTTTCTATCGTACTCGGCGGGTAAATGGCTGTCGTGGCGCCCCCGTCCGCTCCATTTTTTGCCGGCAGCGTCACCGATCCAAGTCGTGATACCGTGGTTCGGCGGGTATTTGCCGGTTAGAATACTCGCACGCGAGGGGCTGCAAACCTGGCAGGTCGCGTAGCCTCGAGTGAACTTCATGCCAGCAGCAGCGATACGGTCAATGTGGGGGCTTTCGTAGTAGGTTGAGCCCTCATTGCTGAGATCACGCCAACCAAGGTCGTCGGCCAGAATGAAAACAATGTTAGGCCTCCCCTTGGTTTTGTCGGCGGCATGAACGTGTGCTTGGGCAAAGGACAGGAAAACGAGAAGGGCGATAGATTGTGTGCTGATTTTCATCCAGATTTTGAGTGCTAAAAAAACAATCTAAACAGGGCGCGGCCGGAATTCAACATGACATCGGTGAATCACACGACCTGAAAAACAAAATCGACGAAAGCCAAACGAACAGCCCAGAGAAAACCGAGACTGACGACCTACGGCAAGACCCGTCCCTGAACCAGGGGTTCCGGGCCAACCTGCGCCAGATGGACTTGAAGTAAACCGAGACGGAGAAAACCCCCTTCGCCGCTTGGCGACAGGCTTGTGCACGGTGTGAATCCATAACCCAAGGCGTTCAAGTGGTGGAGCGGGCTCGGTCAGTTGTCCTGAGCTTTTGTCTTAACTGATTGCGCCGCTACGACACACA
>Ga0115000_10001991_pt1 | contig 17787 bp, 13 predicted proteins | sample ArcticOcean_MG_C_6_FD_89690 | JGI IMG/M metagenome (GOLD analysis project Ga0115000, IMG submission 89690) | Marine microbial communities from western Arctic Ocean - ArcticOcean_MG_CB8_128 | ecosystem: Environmental > Aquatic > Marine > Oceanic | place: Arctic Ocean: Canada Basin | collected...
ATATTGGAAGCAGGACGGAATATAAGAGAGATGTACAGATAGACCTACAAATGGATTATACAGATATTCACTATGGATCAGGTAGAGGGCTAGTAGTCCAGAAGCCTAGCGTAGTTGAACCCACTAGGACTCAGATTAGAACTTTGATCAAGAGTTTGAGTCCTGAAAACGAACCGGGAGTGCGGAAGTACTTTATCGCTCCCCCCTCAGAATCGTGGAATCCAAAAACTGGTTCTTATAACTTTAGCATCTCTTGGACTTATGAATTGGATAGGTAATGGCTGACGGCATATACTCACCACTTTCAAGTGGTAATAAATTCGATCACGCGGACGTGAACAGGCCCTTTCCGTCTGGAGGGATCGCCGTCGCCTCGGGTGAAGCTAACTATGCCGATTTCGATCAGCATAATACCGCACCCGCTAGCGTATTTAACCCTTCTGGTGTTATATTCACTCCTCCTTTGGACACCTTTGGATCTGATATCAGAACCCAAGAAGGTCTTGAGCCCATTACTAACTTCTCAAACTCAAGTAAACACAAAATTTTAGGAATACAAGACTTTGGGGCCTTTAATGCTTATATACATTATACTCCAAGTCCACGCCCACAGGTTAATATTTTTGGAGATCTAGACTACTCTGTAAAGATCCCTAAGTTTATACCAAAAGCCAGCGCGGCGATGTGGAATGGCTATGTAAAAAGAGAACCCAAGCAGCCAGACAAAAAGGAAGATGAATAATGAGTAGCTCAATAGTCAGCGGAAGCGGTGCAAATTTATTAACGTGGCCATCCATAGGTGCAATCCCAGCGTCATATTCTGCTGGTGGCTGGACTCAAGGTAATGAAGGATTTGCTCAACAGACATTCCTAGGGGCTTCTGTCAGAAACTTTTCCATGAAAGGTGGCTTTGGGGCGGGTAGTTCTTCTTTGTCAGTTAGCTTAATAGAGGATGAGTATAATCAATCCGACGAACTATCGTTTGGTCTAGGTGATGACGTATACCACGACGGGGCAAGGGATAAGTTTTCTCCTCCGGTTGTGGGTTCTCCAGTCTTTTTCAAGTTTGGTAAAACAATGGCCTCTGTTCAAGAGGCATACGTTACAACGTTTGATTCTACGTATGGATATAACTCATACGGAACCGCCAACCCTCTTAGCATGCAAACATACGGATCTGATGGGCCGGGAAATATTAAACAACGCCCCTCGGAATTTCATTACTATTCAGGTGTAGCAGGACAGGGATTTAATGGCAGTGGTAACAACGTATGGGCAGATGAATATCCTCTTATTGCTGGCACTCACAGGGGAAGAAACCACTTAGTGTTCGGAGGTATTTTACAAAGCACCACAGAAAATAAATCAACCGGAGGAAATCCTTCTTACTCCGTAAACATTGCTGACCCTAGAGATATACTATCCAATGTGATGGTTGTATTAAAGGATTATGCTGGTAGTAATTATGGTCAGCATAATATACTAAATGTTTTTGGGTTCTTAGAGTATGACCCAAGCGATGCACTAAAAACGAAGCTAGAGACTGGAGCTCAGAAAAGTGTTCTGACAAAAACCGTGAGTTCAAACGGAGAAATAGCCTTCAGTGGTCTGGATATATATACTAGAAGCTCATCAGTAGCCCACAATAGAATAGCGCCTGAGTTCCCGATAACTGGCGAAGGCATGTCTAGAACCTCAAGCAAGGGGATGCCATTCTATAGGATTAGACAGGCCATAGATACTTTGCTAGAATATAATGGCGCCCTACCCGATGAATATCGAAACGCTTTTGGAACACGAATTAACTTTCGCGGGTTTAAGTACGTCATAGACTTTAGCGGGTTGCCCGTTCACATGATACCAAATTTGTATACTATGAACTTCGCCCAGACTGATTTACTTTCTATTGCCCAAGAAATCTGCGATATTGTAAGTATGGACTTGTTTGTAACGTTACTCCCAGTTATAGACCACCCAGCTTCTGCGTGGCTATACTCATACAATCAAAATAAGATATACACTGGACAAACTGATGACATAGTGGCTGGAATTATTAGGCTAGATGCAATAGATCGTTCTGCCGAGCCAAAGTATGGAGCTGTTCAAAATTATCTTGATACTCTTACAGCTCAAGGCGTTGAAATTACTAATCAGGACTTGGGATATGAATTGACCAACAACGCGGTTGATAAATTCGTAATCGGAGCCCAAGAAACACGAATGTACTATTTTGACACCGAGAAAGACAGAGATCACGCAGACGTTATAAAGAAGAAGCATGGACAGCCCAATTTTATAGCGGTAAAAGCTGCCGCACAGTGGTCTTTGGAGTCATCTCTTAGTCAAGCAGTTCTGCCGTTTTATGGGTTTTTAGGTAAGGATGCCGTTACTATACCTAGGGGGTGGGGATCATATCAGCAGATACTTTTGGACACGTCATCGCTAGCGGCACACGGTGTGGATAATTACTATGTAGCAACGGAACTTGAGCTACGAGCTGCCCTTGTTTCCTTTGAAAGGTGGAAAGAATTCCTATTACTGTACAGCGAATTTTATATGGAATCGTTGGAGGGAGATGATCTCATAGAAGGAGCCATAGTAAACACGACCACAGTACACGTGAACGGCAACGACACAGCCTATAAAGCCCGGGTAGAAAAACTTGGTGGAATGATCAAAGAGGGACTATCTAACAACTATGGGGTCACAGTTCCTAGGTGTGTTTTCAAATCAGATAAAGACTATGTTGACCCTGACGGTCTGCCAGCAAGCCCTTGCAGTCCTCCCTTTGGATATCCTTTATATTACAAGAGGGCAGAAAAAATAGGTATCCCAGAGGCTGGTATTGCAAAGATTGCTTCTAAGATAAAGCAGATTTTTACAGACTATGCCAGCCTTAAGCAAAGATTGGACAAGGCAGAAGACAACGTTGAAATAGCGATGTCTAATTGGAGCGATATTTTTGGAGAGTTGACGGCTACAGGTGCCCCCCATGAGTCAATGGGGCAAAGTGCAGAGGCCTCCCAATCGCTCTTAGAGTGGTATAATACGTTTGCCGTAGCTACAGACGCTCTGGCAAATTTAGTCGTAGATACTTTTAACCTTACTCACATACCAGATGGGTTGTCGTTCCCCACTATAACTACAGCCAACACTCTAGTCCAAGCACGAAATACAGTCAAACGAATTAAAGACCAGATCGGCTTGATTGACGAGGTTATAGCACGAAATTGTAAGCTTATAAAGACTGTAAGTAGGCTTGGTAAAAAAACCATTGAAAACGCTATGACTGTATATAACTTTGTTAAAGGGGTTGCAGAGAAGCATTTAGGGAAAACGTTCTTGGTGAAAATACCTAAAGAGTGCAATCTTCATTATAGTACAAATGTTGTAGTTGACGCTCTTGGCTTTTTAGAGTCCGGCCCTTACGGTTTTAAACCAGAACCCATCAACCAAGAACCGGGCCACTATTTTACAACAGTATTTCAGTCACAGGTGGCATCGGTTAAACTTGTGGGTGGAAAATATACGTATGGCGCCCTTAAAAATAACTATGACCCCATATCAGACGTGTGGAAGTCCAACTATAAACCGAAAAACGACGGTGGTTATTTTGAATACCACATGCACCCACAAACCGTACTACCTCACCAAATGCATGGAACAGCCGCAGGTGTTGCCAAGGGTTTTGCTAGCAACACCGAAACAGCTTCGGCGAAAATAGACAACCAAGCGTATTTAACTCCAGCCATCAAGTCCTTTCTATTCCCTGTTAACTCAACCAATCTTATATCAAAAAATGGAAAAGTGGCTCCTTATGTTCGATTTGATAATAGCCAGTATTTAAGTTTCAAGGGTGTAAACAAAAAAGACATGACCCAGCAGATTGTAACGGCCACTGGTCTAATCCGGCCTGTTTTGGGTGAGCTTGACAATACGGATGAGGATGAATTCCACTCCTTTGATATGTCCGAGGAATTAAAAAAACTTCCTCAGCTGGTGGCTTTTGTTAGGTGTTCTGTAGACGAGAAGTTATACATGCCCCCCAAGCTAGAAACTACTGACACTCTTGTGTTTGGAAGGTACGTAGAAGACATTGGGCAGATGTCAAAGCCCCGAAAAATATACAACAAAGCTACGTGTAAATATGAATACACTATGGCTTACTACCAGCCGCATTGGGTTCCGCACGTTGACACGGGCGGCGCTGGGCCAACGGATGGCAAAGATAACATCTTTGAAGGCCACAAGAGTCAACCTTCAACAACGGTGCCTTGGACTGATTTCTACCGTCATCCTCTATATGCGTCTAGTGACAAAACGCCAAAAAATGGGAATATGGTACAAACCAACGCCTTTGATTTAGATAGTAACCACGTATATGCGATTATTACCCTTCCCGGAAGAGTGACGCCCACCATTGATTCCCGCATGCAAGACGGGCCACATCAAGCGTTTCAGGCTGCGACACTGAAGCACTACTTAGAGATGGATAGGGTTAAAATACCTGAGTTTTCAGAGCCAGCATGGGGAAAGGTCAATGTTTCAATGGTAGGCGCGCTGTGCGGTATTGCCAGTCTCTCCTCTGTTCAAAATGCCTTTAAAGCGTATCAGGTTGCTATGGAAAAACTGTCCATAGCGTCTCCCGAAGCAAGAATCCACTTTACTGCCCCATCGCCGGTTTATCCAAACTTAGTGGCGTTACCTCTGGAATCCACAGAAAGATGCTATGGCCCATGGGTTTCTTCGTTTATTGATGACCCCAGCTTGAACTTCTTGTCTTCTAACCCTCGCACCATTAGATATGCCAATTTGGGGGGTAAAGTAGAATTTGAAAAGAACGAAAATCTAGCCCCGTGGAACTTTGCCGGGTATCAATTGATGAACGAGGCTGGATCACTGAAGGCGGCGTTCTCCAATAGTGTCATGCTATTCTCAGAAAGAGGTGGTTTTGTTTATGCAGATGTTCCTAGGGGAAATAATCTTGGTAAAATGTTAGCTGACGGTGGGCCTTTAGTAACTGATATTAATGTAGACGTTGGCCCCGCAGGGCTTAAAACAACGTATAAGATGGACTTATATACCCCTCAGTTTGGTAAGTTAAAAAAACAACACGAGCAACTCATCGGAAACATTGCTAGAGAAAAGCAAAAATTATTAGACCAAACAAATCTTCTAATACGCAATGGGATGATACAAGATGATAGTGATACAGACTACAGCGCGAAGTTTAAAGAGTTTTCAGAGATAGAGAATGCGGTAGGTTCTAACTATACCTCGCTGGAAGCCGCTACAACTTATAGCGATATGCTTATAGGGCAGGTTCAATATGAAGACGTCGTGGAAGTTACTTTAGATGGCGAAGAGAGACATTATACAAAAGCCGCTGTCGATATATCCGCGATGCCAAACAAAATCTATCAAGAAGCGCTTGCAATGTTCCCAGACGCCACATCACGAGATAAGGCGTATTACAATAGTGCCGGTGGATCTTTCTCAGAAATATTTGCACCAGTTTCAGAATCAAAACACCCCAACATGGCTTACGAGAAAGAGACCTTCCAGAAGCAGAAGAAGGACTTATTTTACAAAAAGGACAACACAGGATTATAGGAGTAAAAAATGACTTGCGAATTTAATGGACAATCTTTACAGGAAGGTAAAAAAACCTTTCACTCTATTACGACGGATCATATCTCGTTTACAGAGGCAGGCATGTCTATGTTTGCTACGGATCACATATATGAGAAGTTTATTAAGGCCTCAGAAAAGGGGTCTACTGTAAGGGTTTTAGGAGGCTTCGTTGGAGCGCTCGACCCAAGAAAACCAGCGGCTATTACGAGTGCCCAGTACTTGATGACCCCTCCCCCGACGTGCTCAGACGATCCGGCTATCAACGCCCTAAATGGCACCTGCGCTAAATTCATGATGTGGGATGCTGCTAGGGTGGACTATATAGAGGCTGCATGGAACGTGAACGACCCTCTTTTTGGAGGTGTATTAACTTCCATACTGCCAGAGGGAAAAAACGACGCAGAGCGTACTAAAGCGCTTGGGCTTGGTAACGTTTTGGCAACTCCGTCAGACTATACGCCGATTGAGGCTCTTTCGTACTTATCTACCCAATATAATCTGGGTGAATATACCGCCAATGTCAACGATTCTGCACCTGTGGCTGCGGAAAAGGCAGTTAGATCAACCCTTGTTAAGCTTATTCAAACAAGTCTATCGGGGTGTCTGACTTGGTCTATGCCATTTAAGTTTGTATTCGGCGACGATAACACATGTGTAGTGGAAGGCGCGGCTACGTTCGAGTATCGCATACATGACGAGCTCAGTGCCAAGCGAAACAAAAGAAGATTAGTGATGGCTGGCAAGCCAAAGTTTACCTTTATCCCTGAGCATCCTTGGGGCACCCAATTCGCTGGAAATATGCCAGACGATGGCACCATCGGAGCGTATGCTCCACTAGAAGTTGGAGGCGTAGACAACCCACAAAACGTAGCTTCCGCCGAATTAGATGTTTCCTATAATCCTAACACGGGTAAGGCTGAAGCGGGGACACATCAAATGCTTGCCAAGATGATAACTCCCCTGTCTAGAGTTAAGATAAACCCGCTTCCTGCGGATGTTGAGGGCGCGGCCATGACGGCTTTTCTGCCAGACGGATCTAACGACACAACTCACTTTGCCAGCGGGTACGCGATACCACTTAAACTCCATCAGGGTAATCCAAACCTGTTTTCTCCCACTCTTGACGAGAGAGGCACGGGGTGCTCGTCCAACAAGAAAGCGCGCGTTCTGGTGATCAATAGATCTCAGAGGTCATTCCCAATAGGAAGAGTGGTTCTGCTTCAAAGGATAGACGATGAGTGGATTCCTATAGACTTTGGCGATGACGACAGTGACGACGGCGGACTTAAAGTAGGCAAGTGGGGGTTTCAATACCTTATTGCAGATGCTGACTCGTACTTTAAAGATGACAGATATTATTATGAAGAGCAATATCAGCCAGAGCTTAGTAGCTCTATAACGCCAGCTCAGTATGAGTCCATGTTTAGGAGCAATTTTTACAGCAGCATAACAAGTTTGTTGCTAACGGGCGCTTCGCACCTAGACCAAGCGAATCGGGGCAATGGTCAGTTAGAAAATTCGGTAACCCCCCCTCCGACAACAGCGGGATGCACTCCAACAACAACCGGCGTCACTGGCGTCCAACCCGGAGTACCTATAATAGAAGCATTAAATGGGGCTTGGGTTAAAACTACTAGCTACTACGCTGACCCCGGATGTTATAAGCCCTCTGACAATTGCAAGTATGTTGACGAAATAAATGCCCTTTTGGCCAATGGTGGTGATATAGAGAATTATCTTGGGACAGCCCCAGACGGCCAAGGAACGCTTATTGGTTACGATGGAATATTTACTCTAGATAAACAGCCCAGTTATAGCAATTTTAGCAGCAATCGATATCCAACGGAACTGTATACAAAAACCCAACTTTACACTCCCACCTTTAACCCCCAAGGTTTTACTGGGGGACTTAGGGATCCATACTATCCATTTGGGGCAAAGATTTGGGTAACTGGGACAAATGCAGGGCCCGGGCCTATGGGTCTCACCATGAACATGCATAACTGTACGTATATGATAGATGAATATCAGACACAGGATCAGATTAACTTACTTACAGCGTCTCGGCGAAAGGTCGTTGTTGGCGTTGGCTATGAACAAGCCGCGTTGGTAGTTTTTATAAAAGCCTTAAGGGATAAGTTTAAAGCTTTATGTGATGCAGAAAAAGCTGCCTCTCCTCAAGTTACTGAACATAAATGGTCAAAAGCAATTAATAGTAAGACGTTTGTTGGTAGTAGGCGATATCTAAACGTCACTTCGTTCGATATGTGCTCAGACCACTGGAATGGTCATAGTCCTATTGACTGGCTAAGTCGCTGTAACCCCAAAGTTAGTTATGATGGAGGTGTTATAGACGACCCCTCCGATCAATCATTTAACTTATTCTCACCATTTTGGGGCGCGGTTTTTACAGATGGGTACACACAGGATAGCGTTGATGCGTTTATGGCCAAAAGAGGATCAAACGTCTCTATAGCCAAGGCGTGTTCTAACGCCCTGACCGGCGGCCTCACGAACTTTATTTGTGACTCGTATCTGAAAGATGGGAAACAGAACCCAACCGCAGCAAATTCAGTAAGTTATGGTCGAAACATTAACGGCGCCCCTGCGAGCTTGGATACCATATATGAAGCAGGGGACAGTATAGATTTTGCTAACTTACCTGCTGACATTGGAACCAACGCATCGCCAAGTGGAAAATACGGAACGCCTATTCCAGACTTTGACAGGATGGTTAATCTTGTAAACATAGAAGTTCATGGGAGTTATGATCCAATAAGGGGGGCGAGCGGTGAACCGCCAAGCATTCAGAACGAGAAATATACCTTAGACTGGGGTGATGGCAAGCGGACTGTGCCACGGATGGATTTGGCACATGGTGTGCAGAAATATTTTGCCAAAAAATCCTACAACTTCGACGGTGTTGAATTCAAAATCCCCGATAGATACTCTTGGGTCTATAGACTCAGCAGCGCGCCAACTGCCGATTTAAACGGTAACATAACTGGGGGCAAAATCACAAAACAATCAATGGATAGTTGGTATGACCTTCAGCCGCTCAGTCCGGGAAATGTTACCTTTGTGCCGCTGACCGCTGAGTGGATTGGTGCTTTTGATTCACATGACTTCATATATTCGACGGCGGCAACTAGAGCCCGGAAGGAATCTTTCCTTGACGTGTCGTATGCCGGACACACTATACCTGCCAGCGTTCCGACTGGTAATCGTGTTGGAGCGGGATGGTACTGGGGTGACGCCACCGCCGCACTGGGCCATAAGGATCTCAATATAACCTGCAAAAGATTGCTACATTATCCTTTAGCCGGAGGTTACTTCTTCCGCAACAACCCCGGGGACAATCGTGGCAGCGAATTTATAAGTGGAAACTCTCGGGAAACATTTCCAGACGGCTCTGATTATACAGATACTAATCAAGGTTATGGCGGACGCCGAGGTGATCCGATCTTCACCATAGGTAGAAACAACAATTACGTTGCGGCTATAATAGAGGTACAAGCCTCCACCGCCGCCACTGCGTCCACCGCTGGCGCCGGGATGGTCGGAGTATCGGCGGGGGATTTTGAGTTCATGGAAACAGAAAACCCGGGTGGCATAATGACCCAAGACATACACGGGATAACAGCCGGTTTTACCGCAGGCACCAATGCACCTGATCACACAGTCAAAATGGAACCCGGATTTCCATACGATGGATATGTTAGACATAGAAGTAAAGATTCTGTTGTTACCCCTCTGAATACGTGGTTTCCAGAAGGAGCATACTCTGCGGATTGTGTGGGTATTATTACGGCTAAAACCGCATTCTCCAGTAGCTCCAACTCAATGGTCATTGAAACAGAAGACACTAGAGGGCTACCAGCGGCGAAACTAACCGTTGGAGGCGAACCAGTTGGTCAATGGGGTAATACTTCTAGCAATATATCATCCATGGGTGGATCTCACCTGTTTGCTAGAGTGTTTGAAGCTTGGCCAGATGAACAAACGTTGTTTGATGCCAGATATTTTGCAGTAATGCACTTCAATCAGGGAACTCTGGTGTCACCGCCAGAAGTAACAAAAGACGTAGCTCCGTTTCCTTATGATGGAAAGACATATATAAGGCAGGAGCTAACTACAGATGTAGACTTCAGAATACCCACAAAGAAGGGAAGCACGGCAACAAATGCTAATGGTCATATTGATGCTACAGTATGGGACGAATATTCCACAGGCAAGACAATTTACTCCGATATTGGAGACATGGCTCCTGAGCCATTATGGAGAGTAACCACCGTCAGAAGAGGTATGCTGCTTCCCTTTACGTATTTAGTTCCTACCATTGGCGTTAATAGTGACCATATTCATATATTAGACAGTGCACTTGGTAACTCACTGACTGGTACTGGGTTTAAAGTTGGCGATACTTTAACATTTGTAGGTGGAGTTGGAAAAGGGGCTCAGATACGAATTCTTAATGTAGACCCCGGAACTGGGGCTATTATTCATCAGCCCGCTGCGAACCCACCAGCGCCGGGATGGAAGCTAATTAGTGAGGGGGAAGACTATGTTCCCAGCGACTTTATGGCAGCCAACTGGCATGCCATCCACACAGACCCCAAAACTCGCATACTTTCCAAGGATCCACTAATAAGGGCGGTGCCAGACGAAGGGGTGAATGGGAAAGACGCAGCGATTGTGGTCACAGCGGGGGTTACTCTAACAAAAGAAGTCAAAGACGAAGCCCCCAAAACAGCTCAAAACTCCCCAGTTAGAATAACACACGCAGTTCCAAATACTTCACTAGGCGGCATTGGCAGAGAAGAGGCCAGAGGAGGCGCTGTTTCTTTGTCTTTGTATGGGGCAGATGGGGCTACTACTAAATACTACGATACGTTTTTGCACTTTCATAACGACATAACAAGTGTTTTTTCGTATGATAGCTATTCCACAGTGGCTCAAGGCAAGATAAAGGACAACTGTAAAGTCCAATTTTTGTCAATATCCATATCTTCTAGGTAAAACGTCCCATGTTAATCAAATCATTTTAATAATTTAAGTGTATACTATAAATAGATACAGTCTTTAATCAGGAGAAAAACAATGGCTGAAATTAAATTTTATGCAAATAATGTCACTTCTACAAGTGCTAGTGGTGACGCAGGATATATGCAGATTAATCATACTGCCGGTTCTGGTTTAGGTTTTTATGGCGGTGGATATGGTATATCCGTACCCGTTGATACATTCCAAGACACAACTTTTACTACAAACTCAGATGGTACGGCTACTGACTACATTCAGCTACATAACTGCAAGTACACGGCTATCTCTGGTGTTAGTGCAGATGGCAACTCTATTGATTTAGATAAGCTGCCCAACTATCTTGCGCCCTTAAACGTGAGATTTACACACAGTAGCGCCGTGAAGGTTCAAAACTGTAAACTGCGAATCTTTGATAGAAACGACATTACTAAGCACGCTAGTGGTGTTTCTTCAATGGTTTACGAGGTTAGACACCCTTCTGCTTTGCAGTCAGTCTCTAATCTTAATTTTCGCGGGCGAGCTGACAGCGCATGGTTAGAGTATGACTCTGAAGACAGTGCGACTCCAGCAGACATGACGTTTACCAGCTCTCCGGGTATGAGTGGTCTGAATACGGACAGTACTGATACTGATACCGGCAAAGGCTATTCAACCACGGCTGGCAGTAGCCACACAGATGCTCGTCATGACTGGTACACTGCAATCAGTGCTTCTCCGCACTCGATTGGAAGTAAGACGCAATACGGGCTATACTTCACTGTAGAATACCTGTAACCTATTTAAAAATTATACTAAAATCTTAATTACATTAATGGAGAGATAAAAATGGCTTTTTCGCACACAAATAAAATTAGATATACATACATAACCCCCGGCGTGGAAGCCGACAAGATCGTCTCAAAGGTAGAGACTGGGAGTGCTGAGATTAATCTAGAGCATGAAGTTACGATAGCCTCAACTGTCACTGACGATATTATTATCCCCGGATTTGAATTTGCTGACGCATCTCAGGCAGTGTCTATTTACGCCAGACTTGATGGTGTTAATGGAGCTATTTACTGCAACGATGGAAGTGGAGGAAAGATAGCAGATCTAGATGATGGCGAGCCCTTTACTTGGTCTTATAATGGCGGCAGTAGTTGGCCCCCCGGCACTTCAAACACGCTGGTCGATAGTACTACTGCCCTCTGTGTAAAGCCTGATGCCCACCACGCAGTAAATAACCCCCTATCGGTTGCTACCAACAAGGCAACAATTACTATTAGAGTTCTTTATGCTGGCGGCGCGCCTTAAGTCTAATTGAAGCTTATAACACGACGAAGAAGAAAAGGGGGGCTTTCGCCCCCCTTTTTTTTACTCGTTCTTTTCTGTTTTTGGGTTCCATTTGACCCATCCACCATCTGGTAGCCAGTTCCCCTCACTATCCTTACGTCTGGGAAAGAGTCCTCCGCCCTTTTTCATAGACCCGAACGCTAGTCTTGCTCCACATCCTTTACATCGGAGTTCAAAGAATTGGTTGTCTTCTACAGTACGGACGACGAACTTAATGTCATCATGTCCACACTTGCCACACACCCCTTCTTCAAACACCTCTTGAAATTTGCTAATCTGATCAAAGAGGTCTCTTTGCGAGTCTCCTTCGATTTCAACTTTGATACGATCATTCTTTGTTGTATAAGTAATTTTCATTAATTACGCCACTCCTCTACATAGCCTAGTACTTTTTCTGGAATATTGTCTTTATCTCTTTGATACTCATTAAGCGTATCAATAATATCGCTCGCTACCTTTTTAGATACCTTACGATTGTTATCTGCTTTAAAAATATCTTTAAAGAGAACCGCACCGTTAACATTGAGTTGTCGGCACTTGACGTCTATAAAATTATATTGCGCATCGGAAATACGGCTCGTGTCGTCGTATCCCCCATCTGACACATCCTTCTTATTAGAAAGATCACGAACAATCTTGGCTGTGTCCTTAGTCGTCATTTCTTCAGCCGCAACTGCTCTAATGCGTAGAGCTTTACGCAACGCTCTACCTTCAGCTCGTGTGCTAGCAGTCGCTGTGGCGTAAGCACAAAACATATCGTCTGTGTTTCCTTCCCAGCAATCTGCAACTTCTGCGTATTTCATACCGTTGGAAAATTCAACGGAAAATACTACCGTAGCACGACCGTGATGGTCGTCTCTTTGCGGAGGGAATACCTGAGTTGGGCCACTAAACACGATTTGACCAATCACAAGTTCCGCTACTCTTCTCAACCCAGCAACCAAAGGGTTGCCATCGTATAACTCCTTTTCCGTAAATAACCCCATGACATATTCGTTCCACTCTGGATCTGTAATACTTGGAGCACCCGTATCAATAACATCAACTACTGAAGTATCTGTGTTAGAAGGGGTTTCTAATTCAACTGTATCGAACATATTTTCTTCCTTTGTCATAATTCTATCTCAATAAACCTTTTGGATCTAACTGGAAATTTACTTGCAATTGACTCAAGGCATGTAGAAACATCTTTCACTAGTTTTTCCTTTGACGCTAGCGAAACAAAGTTTAGCATATTCTTGACCCGTAAAACGACGAAACCCTTACTGAGAACCAGACCAGTTTTTTGGTCATCAGACTTTATCTGCTTCTGAAGTTTTTCTTCACCCCAGATGGGCAGAAAGTGGGAAGGCCCGTCTATTTCTATTATAGTCTTGAGAGCAGGAATATACAGATCTATTTCTAATTTTTCATTAGGAATCAGGTTTTTTTTATGAAACTGCGTATCGTAGCCCAAGTGGTTCAGTGCCTCCAGTAAGAATTTCTCCATCTTTGAACCTTCCTTACCGGCTTTTCTGACTGCCTCTATAGCTAAAGAGGTAATTCTTTGTCGCTCTTCTTCAGACATGTTAAACCATCTAACCTTCGCCGCCGAACAACGACCCTTATATTCCTCATCACTCATATTGCTCCAGTACTCTTTTACTGTGGAGCTAATCTTGAGTCTTTCTTCCTTAGTCCGAACAGATCCCTCGGTTGGGTGCTTAGCTCGTCCATTAGCAAGGGCAGACCTTTGCGCTTGGCTTCGGCTTTTCATCTCAACGCCATGCTTCACAAGTATGCGTCTAATCTTATTAGGATATGTATCATACCTTTCGGCTATTTGATAAGTACTATAGTTTCCAGACTGGTACAACTTTACTATTTCTGTTTCTTTCATTTTATCACCTCTAAAATAGGAGCAAGTTCAAAGTTCTCAACCATGGCATCAGGCTGTTTGCCTGTTAACCTCAGGAACTCTGCCTCACTCGCTTTGCTATTACATACTACTTTTATATCGTCTCTTTCTGCAATGCCTATAAGATCAATCGGATTCTTTTCTTCGTACCATCCATAGTAGAAGATTGTATTAAATTTGTTTACTATGTTGATAACCTTTGCAGTCGTGGCGAGCGACGTGGTTATTAATTCGCCTGTAAAATGCCAAATGTCTACTGCGTCGAAGAACCCACATTTACTTGGAATGTTATTCGGGCCACAATCATCATAGAAGATACTCGCATCGTCTAGAGTGCCATCGTAAACGCCCCTGTTGAGCTCCTCTAGGGCTTTGTGTAATGGTTCTGACTCAGTAGTGTTATTAAAATAAATGCCTATATTCATCGTCGTGCGTCCTCCGCGTAATCTGTACAAAGTCCCCAAATGTCCTCATCTTTATATTTAGCCACTTCTTCTAACGTCTGACATACGATGATAGATTTTGTGGTTACTTCCCCTTTGGGATAAGTCCATATTAGGTTGTTTGATGTTAAAGTAAAATCGTCTTCTTGATGCCAAAAATAATGCAAGTCAGTATCTGTAAGATAAGTAAGGGCTTGTAGATTCTTAGCATGAAGTATAAAGTTTTTGTTGGAAATGAAGTGAATCGACGTTTCTGCCTCAGGAGCGTCGTGACCAAGGTACCATTGCTTGTCTATGTTCCATACATCCACTTCTACCAGCATGTTTTTTGCCGTTTGTTCTAGTTTAGAAGCTATGTTATCTTTTTTTTGTGGGCCGCTTGTGTTTCCCCTGTGTGAAATTATTTCTATCATTGGTTTTACCTTTCTTTAGACAATATATTTATCATCTTTTATAGATGGCTTTTTAACCACCACGGTTATTGTATCTTCTAGAGCCTCAAAGTCTGTTGAGTCTCCCGGATCAATACGTATGATATCACCTTCTCCATATTGAATGGCGTCCATTTTTACTTTGCCCCTCACTATGACTGTAAATTCAATTGCTATATCGTGACGATGGCGTGGCTCTTTGTCTCCAGCTTTGTATTCTTTAACGGCGACCTCAAAATCTGAGGTAGTCCATACGGAAGGTGTGAAGTCTCCAATAAACCATCCGCCAATCATATCTTTTAAATTCATTTGTGGTTCTCCAAGAAATAATTGAGATCTTCTGGGGTTCCTAGTCCCCACATCTTCTTAATGTCGAATATCTTTATCTTCTTATCGTCTGCTATAGCTTCGTTGAAAACGGGACACACGTAAAATTCATCATTAACACGAACGTCCTTGTCTATCATTTGCTCTGCATACTTAACATACTCCGAACCCTTTGCCCAGTAGTAGATTCCAACGGTTGCGATATCACTGATTGGGTTTTTCTCCTGAACTTCTGTTACAAATCCGTCATCGTCAAGTTTTGCATAGCTCCACTTTGGGTGGTTTGATCTAAACGTTAGAATTCCCGCATCTATATTATCACCAATCATAGAGTACATAAACTCGTTGGAGTCCCACTCTACAAATTGGTCTGAGTTAGCCATTAGTAGGGGTTCACCATTGTCTATAAACTCTTTCGCTAGTAGCGTTGTACAAGCAGCTCCTTCAGTGACACCTTCGACTTGAACTATTTCGCAGTCGGGGGCAATATTATTTAAAACGGTTTGCAGGTTATACTTTTTATAGTGAGCCTTTTGAACAACGAATATATGGCGAGCATCAATGTTTAGATTGTCCACCACTACCTGAATCATGGTTTTGCCCTCTACTTCAATCAGGGGCTTGGGAAATGTATATCCAGCTTGCTGAAATCTTGACCCTGCTCCTGCCATTGGAATAAGTACGTTCATCTTTCCTCCTTGCCACTTGGGCTTAGCTTCTTGTTGCGCTTGGTTAATCTTGTTAATTGAGTCATTGATGTCCTTAAGAACTACGTCGTCAGGATTCTTTACTGGGAACACATGTGCCCCTGAGTCCATAGCCGCCTTACGTCCCACGTGTGAATCTTCTATGACCAATGTTTCTTTTGGGGAAACTCCCGCATGAATCATACACCTTAGATATATCTCTGGACTTGGCTTGGGCTGGTTGACATCTTGGTTAGAAAATATTTCGTCTATAAATTCTATCAGCCCCCTGCGAAGTAACATCATTTTAATGGTATGCTTAACAGAGTTGGATCCAACGTAGACTTTGTATCCAGCCTCTTTTAAAGACGCTAAAACCTGCGCCATGCAATGGTCTGTAGTCATGCTATTAATAAGCCTGATGGTCTTGTCTTGCTTAGCCTCCCAAATACCGTTATATAGGTCTGGGGATAGTCCTTTGTTTTCTGTTAGTAGTTTAAGTTTTTTACTTGTTGGTAGACCATCATAGGTGGATAGGTGCTCCTTCTTACTAATGACGCAGTCTGGTGCCATGTCGCCCAGTGCCATGTTCATAGCTTCGTAGTGAAGATCGCGAGCATCTACTAAAACACCGTCTAAATCAAATACAATTAGTTTTATCATTATATCTCTCCCCTTATACTAGGGTCAATGTTATATGTTTTAAAAAGGTTGCCTAGCTCCCTTGGGTATTCGCTAGTTACCCATTTTCCCTTATGGATGGCTGTAGCTATATATGGATAAACAGTTGAGTCCCAGTGAAATTGCCCTCGCTGAACATCGTCCTTATGAAAAGTATATAGCCCTCTATATCCTGCTTTCCTGCAATGCTCTTGACCGACGGTTTCAAACTGCCAAATGTCTTGACCCTGATTGTTATCTAAAAGCTCTATTAATCTATCTTTATTCCAAACTGTGGGCTGTATTGAAAACACGTAATCAAACGTATGTCTACAGTATTTCAACACCTCACTATTTTTATACGGAATGTCTTCTTTTGTATCCTTGGGGCTTCCTCCTTTGATGAGCTTAACAAAGTCATTGTTGTCCAGAGCATCAATGGCTTCTTGAAAATATAATTCATCAACCAGACCGCACAAAATCATGTCTTCATGTGTGAACAAAATCTTGTCGCCATCAGACTGCTTAAGGCAATCCAAAAGCCTGTTGGTGTAAGAATCATCATTATTATAAGCTATGTGTTTAAAGCTGTTGTCTGCCTTGCTGTTTGTCTCATTGGATAATAGGTATTTGTTATTGAAGGGGTAGCTACAATATTTTTCAAGCTCTCCAAAGAAAGCTGGCCAACAATCGCTATATGATTCGTGTGAGTATAATACGATGTCTAACATTATTCAAACTCGCATTTAAGCGACTCCTTGTTATCCCATAAGTTATTATTTTTAAACCACCAATGGTAAAAAGCAACCGCGTTTGATAAGTCGTCTACGCGGAAGCATGACTGGTTTTGCACCCACTTATGAAAGTTGCTCTCTAAATAAAATGCTTGTGTCAGATTAGTGAATATAGAGGTGAATGGCATCATTACGGACTTGCCTCCATAGAACCACATGTCTGCTGGCCCCTGATCGAATAGTTCCCAGTCTGCCATCTTGATAGTGTTCATATCTAAATCGGGATCAAACGTTATGCATTGCACTGGCGTACTATCTGGGTTTCTGTTGATCCTACCTATGTCAAATCTAGACTTGATGATAATATCATACTCCACACCAGTTTGATAGCATAGCTCAAACGCTTGCTGTACCGAGTAGAAGTGTGACATAATAGTCTCAGGAGTTCTTCTAAGCGGAGGCTTTGCTTCTTGCAATACATTTAGACCGAGCTCTTCTACGTGTGCAGAGAAATCAATTTGAGGTTGATACAAAAAGGCTTTTGGCTTATATATATTGTTAATCTCTTCAGCCAGATCAGGTTGCCAACTGTGAATAAAC
>Ga0115000_10001994_pt1 | contig 17776 bp, 12 predicted proteins | sample ArcticOcean_MG_C_6_FD_89690 | JGI IMG/M metagenome (GOLD analysis project Ga0115000, IMG submission 89690) | Marine microbial communities from western Arctic Ocean - ArcticOcean_MG_CB8_128 | ecosystem: Environmental > Aquatic > Marine > Oceanic | place: Arctic Ocean: Canada Basin | collected...
ATTTCGCTTAAAAACTTATTAATCCTTATTTGTATTTCCTCTGTCATTTCTGGACAAAAATAAGCTAAAGTTTTATTAAATTGAGTTAAAAATTACTCTATAATTTAACTTATATTTGTTCTTTAATAACACTTTAAAATCACATATCTATTATGAGAAGTATTATATTTATTGTGGCTGCATTTTTCATGTCTCAGCCCTTATTGGCTGATGAAGGAATGTGGCTGCCACACCTGTTAAAACTTGTAAATGAAGAGGATATGCAGGCTAAAGGCTTAAAGATTACTGCAAAGGATATTTACAGTGTAAATCAATCTTCTTTAAAAGACGCTATAGTCTCTCTAAATGGTGGCAGTTGTACGGCGGAGATGATTTCTCCTGAGGGCTTAATGCTAACCAACCATCATTGCGCCTATGATGTAATTCAAACTCATTCAAGTGTTGCTAATGACTACATAAAAGATGGATTTTGGGCTATGAGTAATTCTGAAGAATTAAAAAATGATAATTTAAGTGCTACATTTTTAATTAGCATAGAAAATGTAACTGATAGATTTAAAAAAGCATTAAACGATAATATGACAGAAACACAAAGAGGAAAAAAAATCTCTGAAATTTCTAAGACTATTGTTCAAGAGCAAGCAGATTCTACAACACACACTGCACGTATAAAATCATTTTTTGGAGGAAATGATTTTTATCTTTTAGTTTTTGAAACATTTCAAGATGTGAGATTAGTTGGAGCCCCCCCTTCATCAATTGGTAATTTTGGAGGAGATACTGATAATTGGATGTGGCCTCGACATACGGGAGATTTTTCACTACTTAGAGTGTATACAGCTCCAGATGGATCTCCTGCTAGATATGCAATAGATAATATACCCTACAAACCCAAGCATCACCTCCCTGTTCAGCTTGATGGGGTAGAAAACGAAGATTTTACTATGATAATGGGATATCCCGGTAGAACAAAAAGATACTTAACTTCATTTGGCGTTAAAGAAGCTTTAGAACTTACCAACTCAGCAATAGTTAATATTAGATCTAAGAAACTAGATATAATGAAAGCCGGAATGAATGCTGACGAAAAAGTTAAAATACAATATGCTTCAAAATATGCAAAAACCTCTAATTATTGGAAATACTATATTGGGCAATCTAAAGGCTTAAAAAGAATGAATATTTATAAAAAGAAATTATCCATTGAAGATGAATTTACAAGTTGGATTAAAAGAAGTGACTCTTTAGTGCAGGAAAAATACACTAGTGTATTAGGGAACATTGAAACAGCATATTTAGATAATAAAAGAATTGCTGTAAATAGAATATACCTAAATGAAGCTATATTTCAAGGATCTGAGATAATGTCATTTGCTTACACAATGCAAAATAGAATAAAGTCACTACCTAAGGATAAAAAAGAAAAGGCTATTGCATTAAAAAAACTAAAGAAAATAGCAAAAGAGTTTTATAAAGATTACAATCCAGAAGTTGATCAAGAGTTATTTTCAGCTATGTTAGAAGGTTATTATTATAATGTCCCAAAATCACAACATGCGCCTGTTTTTAAAAAGATAGAAAATCAACTTTTTGGCTTTAAAAAATTAGATTTTGACTATTATGCAAAAATGGTCTTTAGAAAATCATTCTTTTCTAGCTCTGATAGGTGTTTAGATTTTCTAAAAAACCCAACAAAAAACCTTGTCAATAGAGACCCTGCTTATACAACAATGAACTCCATATATAATAAATACCTAGAAGATGTATATCCAAAAAGACAAGAAATAAGAGATATAATGAAAAAAGAAAACCGCCTCTTTATACAAGGGCTTAGAGAAATGGATACATCAAAAAAACACTACCCTGATGCAAATTCAACTATGCGTTTGACTTATGGTAATGTTGGGGATTACAAACCAGGAGAAGCTATTGTCTACGACTACTTTACAACAATTGAAGGGATTATAGAAAAAGAAGATGCAACTAATAATGAGTTTGTGGTTCATCCGAGATTAAAGAAACTTTACGCAATAGGGGATTATGGAAAGTATGCAGATAGTAATGGAATGCTTAGGGTAAACTTTATATCAAATAATGATATTACCGGCGGGAATTCAGGGTCACCTGTGATAAATGCTTGGGGAGAAATTATTGGAACTGCATTTGATGGAAACTGGGAGGCTATGAGTGGTGATATTACTTTTGAAAGTCAAATTCAAAGAACAATCTCTGTAGATATTAGGTATATTTTGTTTATTATAGACAAGTTTGCAGGGGCTTCATATTTATTGGAAGAAATGACAATTGCCAAAAGTAGAAAAAATAAAGAAGTAATAGTTGTGACCGAAAATCTAGAATAGAAAGAGAGAGAAAATAGTTCGCTATAAATTAATATGCTCGCTTATTGTTGCCGTCTATATAATTTATAAATGCCCTAGTCACCACTTTGTTGCCTCCTGGTGTTGGGTAATTTCCGGTAAAATACCAATCTCCAGAATGATTTGGACATGCAATATGAAGATCTTCGATACTTTGATATATAATCTCAACATCTGCTCTAGTATCTTTTGGTGTTAATATTTGACTGATTTTTCTTGAAATCTGCTCTGCGGTAAATGGCTCATATATATCTTTAACATAGTTTACCATCTCTTCTTTTGGTAAATTGATTTGCTTCTTACATCTTTCATAAATAGAATTAATAACATCTTCTTTATTGTTTTCTCTTAAAAGCATAATCGCTGCTTGAAATGCTATAAAATCTCCCAATATAGCCATATCAATACCATAACAATCTGGATATCTAATCTGAGGAGCAGAAGAAACTACAATTATTTTTTTGGGACCCAACCTATCTAATATTCTAAGTATCGATTGCTTAAGCGTAGTTCCTCTAACTATACTATCATCAATCATTACCAAATTATCATTTGGTTTTACTTTGCCATATGTAATATCGTATACATGAGCAACAAGGTCGTCTCTATTAACATCAGAGGTTATGAAAGTTCTAAGCTTTGCGTCTTTAACAGCAATTTTTTCAGCCCTCGGACTTATTGCCATAATATTTTTAACATCCTCAATTAGTGGGTTTTTACCAAGAGATATAATTTTTTCTGACTTGATTTTATTTAAATATTTATCTACTCCTTTCATCATGCCGAAGTAAGAAACCTCAGCGGTATTAGGTATATATGAAAAAACAGTATTTTTTATATCTCTATTTATTGATTCTAAAACTTTATAAAAAACTTGCTGACCCAATCTTATGCGTTCATTATAAATATCCTTATCATTTCCTCTAGAAAAATAAATTCTCTCAAAAGAGCAGGCAGTTCTCGGTAATGGTTTTAAAACTTCCTTTTCAGAAGTGGTTCCGTCTTTCTTAATAATTAAAGCATGTCCACGTTTGATTTCTTTAATATTCTTGTCATTTATATTAAATGCGGTTTGAATTACTGGTCGCTCAGAGGCAACCACCACCACCTCGTCATCTCTATAATAGTATGCTGGCCTTATTGCTGAAGGGTCTCGTAACGCAAAAGCATCCCCATGGCCCAAAAGCCCGCACAATACAAATCCACCATCCCAATGTTTTGATGAATTAAATAGAATTTCTTGAATATTTAATTCTTCTTCTATTTTTAAGGATATCTCTTTTTTAGAATAGTCTTCCTTATATTTTTGATATATATTTACGTTAGCTTCATCCAGAAAATGTCCAATTTTTTCAATAATAGTAATAGTATCTGATTTTTCTTTAGGGTGCTGCCCTAAATCTGTCAGGTGTCCAAATAATTCATCAACATTAGTCATGTTAAAATTCCCTGCTAATGCTAAATTCCGAGTTTTCCAGTTATTTTGTCTTAAAAAAGGATGGCACTGCTCAATACTGTTACCACCATAGGTTCCGTAACGCAAATGTCCCAAAAACAACTCTCCTGTAAAGGGCATGTTGTTTTTTAACCATTGAATATCATTTAACTTTTGAGGGTTACTTTCTTCTAAATCAACAAAACGTTTATTTATATTTTCAAAAAGATCTTGAATAGGGTTTTCATTTGTTGATCGTTTTCTACTGATATATCTTTTGCCAACCGGCGTGTCGAGCTTAACATTTGCCATTCCAGCTCCATCTTGTCCTCTGTTTCTTTGTTTTTCCATAAGCAGATACATCTTCTTTAATCCATAAAAAGATGTGCCATATTTCTCTTTATAGAATTCTAAAGGTTTTAGAAGTCTTAGCATTGCTACTCCGCATTCATGCTTAAGAGAATCACTCATGTTTATTTATTTTTGAGCTGCAAATCTACCAATTATTGTCTTATAATTTCAGATAATCTTTTAATTCCTGGGTTTGTATAAGTTTCATTATTAATAATAAAGGTTGGAATAATCTTTTTTCCATTATTAATTTTTTTTACAAGATCAATAGCCACTTGATTATTAGTTATATCTATATATTCATAGTTTATATTTTTTTCATCAAGAAATCTTTTAGCGCTTAAGCAGTCAGAGCACCATAAGGCGCTATACATTTTTATTTTCATTAAAAATTAAATTATATTGAATGTTATTTTGAGTTATTGTACAGATCTTACAATGAGAAATATATACAAATTTATATTTTTTTGATAAATCTAAACCTAGCTTATCTATACTGAAAAGACCCGTACATTCTAAAGCTCCATCCTTAGAAAAACGATTTATTTTAAACAACGTGTCCTGTTGAGCTATATGAAACCAAGAACCTGCGCCTACTCCCCCTAACCATTGAGATTTTACAGGGATGTTATTTGGTGTGTATTGAGGTGTAAAACTCATTATCTTTCTATGCTTTTAAAGTATGATTGTAACATATTACGTTTAATTTCTTTAAATGAATCAACTCCAATTTTATAAAAAATAGCATTTGCTATGGCTACATTTCTTTTGGGTGAAGGAGAAAGACAAAATGGGAATTTTAATCGTAAACGTTTTACAAATTTTGGATTAGAGCTCCGCATTACTGAAGCTACAAATCTAGAACAATTAGTTCCATTATAAATAAGCGGACCATATAAAGTGAAGCCCTTATTTTGTGTTTTTTTTGCATATTTATACGCCTTTTGAAAAGAAATATTACTTAAAATAGATGCGTATAAGGTGCCTTCACCATGAAAAGAGGTGTTGCCTTTAATCTCTTTTAGAATTTCTTTTAAATTAACTATATTATTGTCTTTAATCTCTGCTAATGAGTTAATTGCAACATCATGATCAGTCTCTACATCCCTTACTCTTCCAAAACCCTTAGGAGAATGATATCTACCAAAATCAAAAAATAATAACTTACCACTTACTCTTTCAACCATTACAACAGCAGCATGGCCAACCCTATACTTTCCATTAGAAGAAAAAAACTTATCATACCATGCGTCGGCACAAGCAACCATTCCTTCAGGCCAGGCTAAGGTGATTATAAAGTCTTTTTTCATACAGCTAAACTAATTTCTTTTTTATTTATTTTTTTTATGTTCTTGTTAAATTTTTGGGAAAAACTTTCTAGTTCATTGAAAAAATCTAAAATTTCAACTTTTGTATTTTGTCCATTTATAGTGACTAGTCTAATAAAACATTGATCATTAAAATATCCAAATCCAACCATTAATCTATTATACTCATAAAGCTTAGTACATAGATCTATTGGATCATAATTTTTATAATTAAAGCAGATAGATAAAGAATTATCAAAACTATATAGCTCATAATCTATGTTCTTTTTTATATATTCTCTTGCAAGATCAGCAAGAGTAAATTCATGATTTATAATTGTAGAAAGTCCCTTCGTTCCTATTGACTTCCACATTGTCCAAAGTTTAAGCGCATTATTTCTTCTTCCACACTCAAAAGATGTGTGTCCTAAGTTGTATTCAACTTCATGTGTTTGATATAGATATGATGCCTTATTGCTAAAGGAGTTGTAAATCATTTTTGCATCTCTAACTACTAAAACAGATGTACTTAATGGGACGCCTAAAGTTTTATGTGCATTAAAACAAAAAGAATCTGATTTCTCTATCCCTTTTACAAGTTTTTTATACTTATTTGAAAAGATTACTGATCCGCCAAAAGCACCATCAACATGTAGCCAAATACTGTATTTTTTGCAAATTTTAGCAATTCCATTAATATCATCAAAAGCACATAATACTGTTGTTCCTGCTGTGACGTTTACATAAAAAGGAGTTTGATTTCTTTGTAAATCTTCCTTAATTTTTTCTTCTAACAATTTTGTGTCAAGCTGACCCTTTTTATTGCACTTTATATATCTTACATTATCTCTTCCTAAACCACTAAAAGAAGCATTTTTAGCTAGTGAGTAATGTGCGTTTTCTGATGTGTAAGCTATAAGGTTTTGCCTAAATCCTTTATTAGCTATTTCATTATTCTTTTGATCTCTTGCTATAATTAATGACATAAAATTACTCATAGATCCTCCTGTAGGAAGTGTCCCTCCTGCTTTTTTAGGGTAGCCTATCAAGCTGCATACTTTTGTAAGTATTTCCTTCTCAACTGCTACCTGTGGGCCAGAAATCTTATAAGTAGCCATAGAATTATTAAGAAGTACAGCAAGTAAATCTCCTAGCACCGCTTTACTATGACGTCCACCAAATAATTGATTAAAAAAAAGTTTAGATGACGATTTTGGCGTAGTTAAAACAAGTTTTTTTAATGTAGATATAAACTCTTTCTGTATTGCAGGTTTTTCTGATAATGAAAGATCTAGTTTATTATATAAATCTTTAATTTTAATATTTTCTGAAATAGGATTTAATTGCTCATCATGCAAAAAAACATCTACTATCTCGTTAAATAATTTTAAATCCTCTTTTATATTATTAAACATTAAGATTATTTTAATTTAAATATCAACAAAATTAGAAAACCATATCTAATATCAAACAACTTATTATTATAATAGCTTTTTAAAAAACATAATTCTCTATATTAAATATTGTTATCTTTGTTGCGGGCTAAATTAACATGAAAAATAAGAACCCTTTAATCATGATGAAAAAAAATATTTTATTATTAATCTTTTGTCTTTTTATTCAGAGCATAAGCGGTCAGGTTGTAATTAACGAATATTCTGCAGCAAACTACGAAAGTCATGCTGATAATTATGGAGAATATGAAGATTGGCTTGAGCTTTACAACACCACTAATTCAGATATAGATCTAAACGGCTGGTTCCTTTCTGACAAGGCGTCAAATACAACCAAGTGGCAGTTTCCATCGTCTTTCATAATAAGCGCTAATAGTGTGTCTATTGTATATTGTTCTGGTAATGATGAGGTCTTAGGTGGTTTTGCACATACAAACTTTAAAATTACTCAGACAAATGGAAATGAAGTTTTTGTTTTATCGGATGCTGGCAGTAGTATTATTGACTCAACCTCAGTAATTCCAACTCAAAAATCTCATTCTCGCGGAAGAGATATAAATGGTAGTACTGTTTGGAGTGTTTTTATAGCTCCAACTCCAAATACAAATAATATAGGTGCAATGCTAGATTATGCAGCAACTCCAGTTTTTTCGCAATCTTCCGGATATTATGGGGCGCCAATTAATCTTTCCTTGAGCTCATCTGACCCAAATGCTATAATATATTATACAACTAATGGAGATAGTCCAGATAATAGTTCTAATTTATATTCAAATCCTATTAATGTTTCCGCTACTTCTGTAGTTAAAGCTGTAGCTTATAGTACAAATAGCTCTGTTCCTTCTAGTTTTATTGAGTACAATACTTTTTTTATAAATGACACACATACTATTCCAATTTTATCTGTTTCTGGAGATAGTGTAGCTGTACTTATAGAAGATGGTGTAAGGACTTTAGGTGGCGGATGGGGAGGTCCTCCTCATGAGCCTCAAGGAACAATTGAATGGTTTGATAAAAATGGTATTCTTATCGATAAAGGTTCTGGTGAATTTAATAAACATGGGAATGACTCCTGGGCTTATGATCAAAGAGGTTTTGACTATGTAATGCGAGATCAATTTGGTTATAATTATGCCCTTCAGGATAAACTCTTTGATACAAAAAGTAGAGATAAGTTTCAAAAAATAATTGTAAAGGCAGCAGCCAATGACAATTACCCAGCCTCTTACAGTAATTCAGGAGCACACATAAGAGATGCTTATGTTCATCATTTATCTCAATTAGCTGACCTTAGGCTTGACGAAAGATCTACTAGCTCTTGTATTTTATATCTGAACGGAGAGTACTGGGGGGTTTATGAAATGAGAGAAAAAGTTGATGATCATGACTTTACAGATTACTATTATGACCAAAATAAAAACAATCTACAATACTTAAAAACATGGGGAGGAACATGGGTTGAATATGGTGGTGTGCAAGCTCAAACTGATTGGGATAATCTTAAAAACTATATCATTACTAACCCTATGAGTAATCAGGCTAATTATTTAAATGTTAAAAGCCAGTATAATACGGGTAGTATAATAGATTATTTTCTACTTAACTCTTATGTTGTTTGTGCTGACTGGTTAAATTGGAATACTTCTTGGTGGAGAGGCCTAGACACAAATGGAGATAAGAAGAAGTGGAGATATACTCTTTGGGATATGGATAACACCTTTGATCATGGAACAAACTATACAGGAATACCTACAATGTCAGTAAATGCAGATCCATGTGACCCAGATAGTCTAATTGATCCTGGTGGCCAAGGACATGTTCCTATATGGAATGAATTACTCACTAACACGGATTTTTTTGAAGACTACCTAAATCGTTGGCAAGATCTGGCAAATGGATATCTTTCCTGTGACACGATGATACATGTATTAGATAGTATGATTAATGTTATTGATCCAGAAATGCCAAGGCAAATTGCAAAATGGGGCGGTACATATACTGAGTGGCAAACAAATGTTCAAGATTTAAGAGACTTCATAAATGCCAGGTGCAGTATAATGAATGCTGGATTTGGTCCCTGTTATCCTCAGCTTTCAGGTCCCTATAATATAACTGTCGAAATCCTAGGAACCGGTGAGGTTGAAATGAGTGATGGCAATATTATTAACCAATTAAATACCGGATGGACCGACCAAAGGTATGGTGGAGTAAATACCCCATTTGAAGTTAAAAGTGGTACATTTCAAAATTGGGAAATAGTACCTTCAGGAGTATACCTATATGATCCACTAATTGATACCTTGGCTGTTGACCTACAGGGAGATGTAACGATAATTGCAAACTTTATCCCTCCTCCCCCTCCTATTGAAACAAGAAATATTACTTATAAAATAAATCCTACAGGAACTTCTTCTAGTATAGTTGTTGATGGAATTCCATTAAGCTCATTTCCTTCAACTATTAATTATATTCTTGGTGATACAATAATTATTTCTCCTAACATTGATCCTTTGTATGGGTTTAGCAATTGGACGAGTGATAGTGTTAACTTAATGCCTCAAAATAATAATCAAGTAGATTCGTTTTATGTTAATCATCATGACACTGTTACTTTAAAATTATATTTACTACCCACAATAATTGCATTTATATCAGGTAATGATACAATATGTTCTAATAAAAATGATCTTGCTAGCGTTAAGATTTCTTTTACTGGAATCTCTCCTTTTACCTTTAAGTATGCTATAGATGGTGTTGAGCAAAATGAAATCACAACAACAATTAATCCTTATATAATACCTACAGATAAAGCAGGAACATATGACTTAGTAAGCTTTTCTGATGCTGTAGAGGCTGGAAATCTTAGTGGTCAAGCTTTAGTTACAATCTCAGAAGCTCCAAATGCTGATTTTCAACTAGAGCCAAATACAACCAGTATCTTGTATACTACAATTCAAATGATCGATAACTCCTCACCAAATGTAGTGAGTTGGCAATGGGTTTTTGGAGATGATAGCGGTGGTGGTAATGGAAAAAACCCACTTCATACATTTCCTGATAAGGTGTCACAATATCAGATAGTATTATTGGTAAGAAATAATTTTGGCTGCTCTGACTCTATTTTTAAAATAATTAATATAACAGATGATTACTGGATCTATGTGCCAAATTCTTTTACTCCAAACTTTGATGAAATTAACGATAAGTTTCATATTAGTTTTTATGGCATTAGAGAAGAAACCTTTATAATTAATATATATAATCGATTAAATGAGATTGTTTATGCTACAAATGATATATCTGAGCTTTCAGAAGATAAAGGGTGGGATGGCAAACATCAAGTAAAGGGTTTTGATCTCCCTTCAGGCACCTATATTTATGAATTATCTTACCAGGATTTAGAAGGGTGGAAACATTTTAAAAGTGACAAAATTAGTATAATAAGATAATATCAGAAATAAATTATATTTAGCATTGTCATGAAAATACACGTATATTTTATTTTGTTTTTTTCTCCTCTTTTATTAATTGGGCAAAATATTCACAACCCGCAATTACTCTATGATGGGCCTGGTGGTTTATATGAAAAAGACTCTTTAAGAAGTATATATATAAATTTCCACAATCCAAACTACCATTCTATTTTACAAAACTCCTTTTTTACAAATCCATCATATAGAATTCCGGCAAGTATAAATTCAAGTCATGATGACATCTCATATGATAGTGTTGGGGTTCGTTATAAGGGTAATTCTACATTTTGCATCCCTAATGATGCCGGAGTGCCTAAGGTTCCATATAATATAGATATGAATTATTGGATATCTGGGCAAAAACTGTTAGACTATAAAAAAATAAAATTAGCAAACGCATATATGGATGCAACTTTTTTAAAAGAATATACTGCTTCTAAGATTTATAAAAAATACTTACCAACTCCTGAAGTAAATCTAGTAAAACTACATGTTCAAGGAAATTATTTAGGCTTATATGTAAATACCGAATCAATAAACAAGCAATTTGCAAAAAAACATTTTAACGAAAATAATGGAGCGCTGATTAAGTGTGACGGAAGTGGGATGTTTTGCGATACAGCTGGAACTCCACCTGGAGGCGAACCTAGCTTAAATTGGTATGGAACACCTGACAGCACTTCCTACTATTCTAGCTATAACCTAAAGTCAGATTATGGGTGGAATAAACTTATAGACCTAATCTATACATTAAACTTTAATCCTAATCAGCTAGATTCTGTTCTTAATATAGATAGAGTCCTCTGGGCATTTGCTGTAAATACTGTTATAGGAAATTATGATTCGTACAATGGTTATTATGTCCATAACTACTATTTCTACCAAGCAGAGGATGGTTTATTTCAAATGATTCCTTGGGATTTAAGTCAAAGCTTTATTAATGCATTACTTGGGTGGGATATTCTCACTCCCCAAGGACCTTCACACCCACAGCAATTTGATCCTTATTATGGTGATGACCCTTCACTTTTCAGGCCTTTAACATCTGTGTTATTTAACAATCCTGAATATAGAAAACAATATACAGCTCATCTTAGGACTGTTATAAACGAACTCGATACAAATCTAATAAGAAGTGATATATTAAGTATGCAAAGCATGGCCTATACAGCAGTTGATGATGATCCAAATAAGCTTTTTTCAATTTCAGATTATATTAATAATGTTGAGCAAGATCTTTCTTTTGGTTTATGGGGAGGTTATGGTTTTGGAGGTATTATGTCAACGCTAAGGCATCGTGTTCCGTATCTGCAAACACATAGCGAAATATCGCAAACCCCTCCTAATCTTTATGGATTAAGCGTTTCTAATAATATTATTACTATTAATGCTACTAATGAAAGTTCTGTTGAGTTAATGGCAACCAAAAATGAATTAAAATCTAAGTTTCAATCTTTTGATATGTATGACGACGGAACGAATGGGGATACCCAGGCTAATGATGGGGTTTATTCATGCTATATTCCTTTTCCGTCTGCATTAAAAGTAAATTTTTATATAAAGGCTAAAAACTTTCAAACTATTATGCTTTCTCCAGAAAGAGCAGAATACGAGTTTTATGAATATTCTTCATTATCAGGAATAACTAATTATCCTCAATCAAATACTAAAGAACTAATAAAAATTACAGATCTTTTAGGAAGAAGAGCTAGTTTTCACTACAATACCCCTCTTTTATATATTTACACTGATGGAAGTGTTGAAAAGAAAATTATTGCAAAATAATTAGATTTTCATTCATTGTTTATCTTAAAGCAAAACCTATATTTGCATGCATTAGCAGTAAAAAAAATGAGTAAATTTAAAGAATATAAAGAGTTAAACCTACCCTCTATTCATAGAGATATTTTAAGTCTTTGGAAAAAAAATGATGTTTTTAAGAAAAGTATTAAAAACAGACAAAATGGGAAGAGCTTTACTTTCTATGAAGGGCCTCCTTCTGCTAATGGAATGCCTGGTATCCATCATGTGATTGCTCGTACTATTAAAGATTTGTTTTGCAGATACAAAACCCTTCAAGGGTTTCGAGTTGATAGAAAAGCGGGGTGGGACACACACGGACTTCCTGTTGAATTAGGAGTGGAGAAAGAGCTAAATATTACTAAAGAAGATATTGGAACTAAAATATCAATTGAAGATTACAATAGGGCTTGTCGTGTTAATGTAATGAAATATAAGCAGTCATGGGAAAACATAACTGATGAAATGGGATATTGGGTTGATATGGATAATCCTTACGAAACATATAACAATAAATATATTGAAAGCGTATGGTGGCTACTCAAAAAGTTACATGAAAAAAAATTGCTTTACAAGGGTCATACAATTCAACCATTTTCTCCAAAAGCCGGAACAGGATTAAGCACTCATGAGCTTAATCAGCCGGGTTGTTATAAAAATGTAAAAGATATATCTGCTGTAGCTAAATTTAAAATTATTAATAATGATTTAAGTAGTTTTTTGTTTTCTAAAACCACTAAGGATATATTTTTTATTGCCTGGACTACAACCCCTTGGACTCTTCCTTCAAACACTGCACTAGCGGTTGGTAAAAAAATATCTTATACTCTTATTGAAACTGTTAATCAATATACAGGCGATATAATTGCAATAATACTAGCCAAAGAACTGATAGGTGGTTTTTTTAAAAAAGAAGATGAAAATAGAGATCTAAATAATTACAAGGTAGGAGAAAAGAATCTCCCTTATTGTATCATAGATGAATTTAAAGGAGGGCAGCTTAATAATATTAAGTATGTGCAATTATTAAAATACGCTCTACCTGAAAATGGAGATTCTTTTAAAGTTTTAATAGCTGATTTTGTTACTACAGAAGACGGTACAGGGATTGTGCACTTAGCCCCTAGCTTTGGAGCTGATGATAATAGAGTAGCTAAAAAGAATGGTATTGGATCATTAACACTGGTAGATGAACAAGGAAAATTTACAAAGGAGGTTCATGATTTTTATGGTCAGTATGTTAAAGATGATTATTACATGCCAAATGACAATAAACCAAAACTTCCAGTTGACGTACAGATTATTATAAAACTTAAAGAAGAGGGTAAATTATTTAAATCAGAAAAATATGAACATTCATATCCTCATTGTTGGAGAACGGATAAGCCAATTTTATACTATCCGCTTGACAGCTGGTTTGTAAAGACAACTAGCCACAAAGAAAGAATGTTAGAATTAAACAATACTATTAACTGGAAGCCAGCCTCTACTGGTGATGGTAGATTTGGGAATTGGCTTGAAAATTTAGTAGATTGGAATTTATCTCGTTCAAGATTTTGGGGCACCCCCCTTCCTATATGGAGAACTGAAGATGGAGAGGAGGAAATCTGTATAGGTTCAATAAAAGAATTGAAAAAAGAGATTGACAAATCTATTGCGGCTGGATACATGAAAAAAAATCCTTTTACTAATTTTATACCTGGAGATTTTTCAGAAAAAAACTATGCTGTTTTTGATTTACACAGGCCTTATGTTGATGAAATAAAACTAGTCTCATCGTCTGGATTGATAATGACAAGGGAGTTAGATTTAATAGATGTTTGGTTTGATTCTGGCTCAATGCCATACGCGCAGCTTCACTATCCTTTTGAAAATAAAGATTTATTCCGAGAGAATTTTCCCGCAGATTTTATCGCCGAAGGGGTAGATCAGACAAGGGGTTGGTTTTTTACTTTACACGCTATTTCAACACTTATATTTGATTCTGTTGCATATAAAAATGTTGTATCAAATGGTTTGGTTCTAGATAAAAGTGGAAATAAAATGTCTAAACGTCTAGGAAATGCCATAGATCCTTTTATAACTCTAAATAAGTATGGAGGTGATGCAACAAGATGGTATATGATAAGTAATTCCCAACCATGGGATAACCTAAAGTTTGATGAGGGAGGAATACTTGAGGTTCAGAGAAAGTTTTTTGGAACACTTTATAATGCCTACTCTTTCTTTGCTCTTTATGCAAATATTGACAATTACATATATACTCCTAATTCTTGTTCGTTAGAAAAAAGAGATAAAACAGATAAATGGATAATTTCAGAATTAAACTCTCTTATTAAGGAGGTTAGCGAACAATACGAACAGTACGAACCAACAAAAGCATCAAGATTAATCCAAGATTTTGTAATCAATAAATTAAGTAACTGGTATATCCGTTTAAATAGAAGAAGGTTTTGGAAAGGGGAATATAATGATGATAAAAAAAATGCTTACAGCACTCTTTTTGAATGCCTAGAGGTTATTGCGCTTATTTCATGCCCAATTGCTCCTTTTTTTATGGATAGGATGTATCAGGATTTATATGGTGAAAACAAATCTATTCATCTAAGCGACTTTCCAAAGTATAATGCAAAAAACATAGATAAAAATCTTGAAAATCAAATGCAAATAGCTCAAAAAATATCATCTGCAATTCTTTCTTTGAGAAAAAAAGAGAAAATCCGAGTAAGACAACCACTTAGTACTGCCCTAATCAGCTCTTCAAATATTAAGATTAAAGAAAATATTATTGCTGCAACTGAAATAATACTTAATGAAACTAATTTAAAAAACCTTGAGATCATTAATAATAATTCTTCTATCGTTTCAAAAAAAGCCAAACCTAACTATAAAAAACTTGGGCCAAAATATGGTAAACAGATTAACACTATATGTTCTGATATAAATAACCTGAATAGTGCACAAATACAAACTCTAGAGGAAAAAAATGAAATAAAATTAAGTAGTGGATTAATAGTTTTCAGAGAAGATGTAGATATTATATCTGAAGATATAGCTGGATACTCTGTTGCAAGTAATGATCTATATAGTGTTGCACTTGATATTCATATTTCTAAACAATTAAAAGATGAGGGTATGTCAAGGGAACTTGTAAATAGAATTCAAAAAATAAGAAAAGATCACGATTTCCTGGTTACTGATAGGATTTGTATTAATATTGCGAAAAACGAAGAGCTTGAAAGTGTAATTAAAAATAATTTGACATATATTTGTAATGAAACACTTACTGATGAGCTTAATTTTACTAAAGCTTCAGATAGTAGTTACGAAAAGATAAAGCTAGTAGATAATGTTTTTTGCAAAATTTTAATATTTAAGAAATAGTATGAAAATAAAAACAATATATAACAAAACTGAACTCAGTGAGTTTAAAAAAATAATTTTAGAAAAAATAAAAAGTGCTGAAGAAGATTTGTCAATATTAAGAGCATCTTGCGCAAATGATGCTGATAATGGCACTGAAGACACCTCTCCTACATTCAAGGCTTTTGAAGAAGGCTCTACAACACTTTCAAAAGAAGAAAACACTAAGCTCGCTGAAAGGCAAGCTAAATTTATTGTAAATCTAAATAACGCTCTAATAAGAATAGAAAACAATTCATATGGAGTTTGTCGTATTACTGGCAAGTTGATCTCTAAAGAACGACTTACACTGGTTCCTCATGCTACATTAAGTATAGAAGCAAAAAAAGCGCAATAAATAAGATTTGAGAAAAGTTATTCTAACCTCATTAGTTCTTGTTTTCTTTGACCAGGCCTTAAAGATATGGGTTAAAACAAATATGGTACTGGGAGACACTAGAGATACTTTGTTTTCCTGGTTTAAAATTCATTTTATAGAAAATAATGGAGCTGCCTTTGGTTTATTTGGATCCTCTGGGGATACTACAAAAATATTCCTAACTACATTCAGAATTGTTGTTGTGGCTTGGGGTATAGTGTACATCTACAATCTTACAAAAAAACACATGCCTAATGGGCTACTCATTTCATTAGGGCTTGTGATTGGGGGTGCGATTGGAAATATTATTGATAGTCTATTTTATGGGGTTATTTTTAGTGATAGTTATTCTAAAACAGCTGAAATTTTTCCTTCTTCGGGCGGTTACGGTAGTTTTTTTAAAGGCGAAGTTGTTGATATGTTTCAATTACATTTCTTTACTTGTGATTTACCAAATTGGCTAGCAATATCCTTGCCTTTTACTGAAAAAACTATTTTAAACTTCCTAGAGGGCTTTGACGCTAAATTTACTTTTTTTGCTCCTATATTTAATATTGCTGATGCTGGGATCTCAGTGGGGCTTTTTTTGTTAATTATCTTTTACAGGAAGCGATTTAACTGATCTCACTCCAAACTCATAAATAGCAACAACAGTAACTAGTATTTGAAAACAATAAACCATATCTTCAATAGGGATATTTAAGATTCTTATCCCTAATATGTGAGCTTCGTTATATACAACAACTGCATTATTTGTAAAGCTTCCAGTTAAAAATCCGTTTATTATAAGAAATGGGATTAATGCAATCAGATACATAAAAAGAAAATCTTTCCACCAAGCCGGTTTGGTTAGGTGTATTATAATTAGTGTTGCTCCGGCCATGCTAAAATAAAAACTTGTATATATACTTTCAAAAAAAACTATTGCTAGGACAATAAGAGTAATACCAGTAAAGAATGTTAAATAGTATAATAGCGGTCTTGGGGGAGGGGGATTGAAAAAGTACTTTATCACCTTATATAAAAACAAACAAGAAAATGGAATTATTATAAAAAACAACCACTCTTCAACGGGAAGGCCCGCTATAAAGTATCCATAAACAAACTCATGGTTAAAGCTCCAAACCCCAATTTTTGTGAAAATAATATCTATGGGGATATGCATAAATGACATTAAAATAATTGAAGGGAAAAGAACAGACCAGCTTTTATAAAACTTTATTCTTTTTTCAAAACTTTGCAAAATTGGATAACCTATGGTGATTGCTAGAACTATAAAATAAAAATATTTACTATTAAATAAATCCATAATTAAAATTTAAAATATTGAATTAGCATAAATAGAACTTGGGAGAAAAGCAAAGCAAAGCATATTTTAAAATTAAGCCTAACCTTAGATTGAAAAATAATAAATTGAATTATTATAGAAACCAGAAACCAAGAAACATAATTTTGAACAGGAACCGTATCATCCTTCCAGTGCCAAAAATCTAATACCATAGCAATAGGCTCTATTATATAATCAACAAAAACCATTAAAAATGATGCCCCTAAGACAACTAAGTATTTTGGCTTAAATATATAAGAAGCAATTCCAAAACAAGCTAAAGAAAGACTAAGCCAATTAAGACCAATAATTATAGGGGTCTTTAAAATCTTAAACCCCAGTGTTTCTCCGTAACTATATTCCCCGAAAATAACTTTAAAGTTTACGCCCAGGATCTCTATAAATAAGCCAATAAAAAAAACAACTATTACAGTTCTAATTAAATTTATAGAAAAATCATTGTTAGCCCA
>Ga0115000_10001995_pt1 | contig 17774 bp, 23 predicted proteins | sample ArcticOcean_MG_C_6_FD_89690 | JGI IMG/M metagenome (GOLD analysis project Ga0115000, IMG submission 89690) | Marine microbial communities from western Arctic Ocean - ArcticOcean_MG_CB8_128 | ecosystem: Environmental > Aquatic > Marine > Oceanic | place: Arctic Ocean: Canada Basin | collected...
CTGTACTCGCTCGCGTGCCCCTTTCCGGCTCGTTTTCGTTTTGCGGGCATTTTTTTAACACGAACAATAGCTTTATAGTTCTGGTTCGAAAAAAATAAATTTTAAAAAAAAATTGACACTTATGTGTACTATAAAAAATAAGATATGTTTTTATAAAATGCACAATATTATACACTTATCTGATCGTCATACTGTCGGTCAGGTAAATGTGAATGATTCTGTTGTAGAAAAAGGAAACTCGAAGTATAATTTGCGTATATGGCAATTACACGTTTCAACACTAAAAAACACAGTAAACAGCTATCCAACGAGGTATCTTATTATCGAAAGCGAAAGAGATGAAGACATTGAATATTGGAAAATATTGTACCCCAGGTCTGTTGCAATCAGTACAAATTGGGACATCCATCCATCAGTCAACGCGCTCTATTGGGCAATTTTATATTGTGTGCACAAGCCTTTCCTGTGTTTATTCAATTAACAAAAAAATTCTTTCAGAATTTTTTTGAATTTTGATATTTTCCCCCCAAAATTTTTTTTAACAACATGTCTGTGCAACCTCTCAAACAAATGAAGAACATAGTCATTGTAACAGACATTGGTCACGATTCTGATGACCTTATTGCTGTATTAGCTGCGCTTACTGCTCACAAAAACAACGAGATTTGTATCAAAGCCATTTACTGTGTCAGTGGCTTCAATACAAAACGAGCGGAGTTGGCCAGATGGGCGTGTGGTCGTGTCGGTGTGACGAATATTCCAATCATTGCCAGTGAAAGAGAATATGCCTATGCTCCCAATGCAACAGTTTGCGCAGGAGACCTCGTTTATCTTACATCTGCACCTCGTAATTTGTACAAGGTCGAAGAGGATGATTGTCTACCAGATGGTGTCTGCGTATTTGAAAAGACGTTTGAAGGAAAAGATGGCGACGTTTTCAACAAAGTTGTATTGGCAACAGAAGACTACGGCACTGTATGGTGCAAACCATTGCGAACAGTTGAGTTTCCACACGAATACACTCTGGTTGACGGTATATTTGAATACTCTTTGAATATTTCAGATTATGCAAAAACTGTGCAAGCGCTTGAAAAAATTGACTGTCGTACCAATCCTTTATTGCAACTAAATGATGCGATAGGTTGTGATAAATTTAGTTTGTTAAACATTGGTCCCGGGTTGGATCCTGAGTTTTTTGAATTAGATCGGGTTCAAGAACACTTAGAACTTGTGGTTTGTCAAGGCAAAAGAGGCGACAGTTTCAATTACAACTGCGACAAAGAATCGGCTGTCGCTTTGGAGAACGGAACCAACAAATTAAAAATTCCGATTATTTATGTCGACAAGAAGATTGCATACGCCACCAAACTGAATAGGTTACAAATGATACGATTGAACGAATTGAGTGATGGTTTCTACGAAAAGGTAATTATGATAGGTGGGAAAGGTTTCAGAGACGAAAACGTTGAACTGTTCAATTATATCAATTGGCCAGATGAATTTTCTGAGCCTATTCGTTACCCAAAACAAGAATTTTTGACGTGTGGATCCACCGATACTCTGTGGTACAATGCGTTGGAACAATCACCCCCTTTGTACGATTTGACGGCGTACCTGCTTCTTGCAACCTTTACACTTGCAGATTTGTCGTTGCTTGAAAACGAGTGGTACGCATTAGCTAAAGACGATTCGACGCAGAATGAAATGTGTTGGAAAGTGATTGGTACAACGGCAGAACAGAGAGAATATAATCAAAGAATCTTTGCCGAGTTGCAAATTTGTTTCAAACCAGTAAAAGTTGACAGTAATTATTTTGTTGGTTTGGTCGTAGCTTTCGTTCTTTTCATGTTTGCAATTGCTTAACTGAATAGCAACCACGCAGAGGACCAGAAATTATGCGCAGCTTTATGTCTTTTGATACCCAATAAAAATCACACAAAGATTTGTCACACAGTTCTAGCTTTTTTCCTTTGCAATATACTGTCATGCATAAACCTTCCCACTTGCCGGGTTTTTTGGTTACTGTTCTCAACAGTCTATAGAACATTTAAATAATAATTATGATTCTTTTATAATTCTTTTTTACGGTAAAATTATCGTGGGTTCGTTTCTTCTCTTTTTTACTTTCCTTGGTTGTACTTTCTTGAACAGTACTTCTTTAATTAAAGAAGTACCTGTTTGAATTTCTGGAATTGCACTAGTATATTTACGATTGTTTGGTTTGTTTGTATTACCTTTTTGTTTTTTGTTTTTTGGTGGAGGTGCTGGTGTAGGTGTTGTTACTTCTAGTTCCTCTGCACCATTTTCTTTTGTTCCTTCTTGTACATCATCATCTGGATCAGCACCACCACTACCACCACCATCTTCGTCGTCAGATACATCGTTTTCGTTTTTGTTGGCATTCACAATGTTACGCCATTTTGTGTTTATATCATTGTATATTTCTGAACCAACCATCGCTTGAAACATTTTCGGTTAATCTATACAAGGAGTATAGAAGCAAATTTATAGTATAATAATTCAATTGAACTTTGCAAATGCAAATTAAAAGTCAATCATATGCACTTGAACAGCGATTGTCAAGAATGGAGGGTGCTTTAGGAAGAGTGGAAAATGTATTGGGTGAAGTTGCAATGGGAACCGTAGAATTGTCAGACAATGTTGATTCACAGTTTGATGATATTAAACACAAACTTGAAGATCATTCCAAATTGCTCATAGCTATCAAACGAGCAACTCGACAACCGAAGTACATTATTGCAATTCTTGCTTTATTGTTTGTTACCTGGATTTTCCTTCTGTATTATAGCCATGTTTAAGTGTTACTGTTTATTCTTCTTTATGTTTAGACTTGCTACCGACTGTGGTTTGTCCACATAGAATTAAATGAATAATGTCGATAACTATAAATATAATGCAAGATGTAACTCTTATTTCGTTAGAGTTATCAACAATTTCGTATTCAAGATTCAGAACTGCAAACACGAGTTGCATTAAAGCAACGACAATTTCGGGATAAATATTGGAGACCGGTGCTAAACTGGTGACCATTATTAAGAGTAAATCTGTTAAAATACGTGTTAAAGGCAACCAAGCGACAAACGTTTGTTCGGCAACGTTACCAGCTAGATAATATACTACCACCGGAACAAGTCCAAAAATATGCAAATAGCGGTGTTGAATCGCACGGTTATAGTTTGGACTCGGAGATGTGCCTACTGCATACATCCATTTGATTTGAAAACAAGTAATAAGAAAGAGTAGTACACCAAATAGAGCAAGCGGTATTCCTTGAATCATTCTGTACCAACAGTGTGCAGCAGGATCATTAAGGCAGCGTTCAATATTCTTATAGTTGGAAAAGACAGAAACTGCGTCTAAAATTGCGGCAAAAACAGAGACAAATACTGCTAACCAACAAATGTAGCCAGAACTAAAGCTTGCTAACAGAGATAACATTTCGGACAACAAGTGAAACAGATGCAATACTGCAAGGTTTGATACAGAAACAAGAGAGCGTAGATATGAAAATAAAATGATACATACTAAAACTATTAAACTTGCTACTCGAATTCGAGATCGTGACATCTTAGAATGAACTTGTACTATACCTCACACCATTAATATAATGAAGACTACCAGAACCACTATATGAAAGTTGCATGCTGCCTTTATTACCGACACTCACTGTTGTCATTTTTTGTGGAATCCCATTTTGTAAATCTGTACCAGACACCATCATGGCTGTAGTTCCAGAAGGTCCAGTACAGGTGACTCGCAAGCAAAGACCATAATCATTACACGCAGAGGATAAATCTTGGACACTCACATTACGACTGTATGGGCTTGTAGTCATAAAACTACAGTCTTCTTCGCATGCTCTGTTTGCTTGAAAAAGATTACCACCGGCTTGTCTTACTTGCTCAATGACATCGTACTGTGCTGCTGTATTGGAACTCGAAACCATTTGTGGATTAGGTACTAACTCGTGTACAAAATGCATACGACAATTATTTTCCTTTTGCTTGCGAATTCTTGACATCTTTAGAGTTGATTTTATATCTTATATTATAGTTTATTTTTTTTGTTCTCACAACATTTGAACTATATATTGGCAAATAGTTAACTTTTAGAAAGAAGAATGTCACAAAGCTTTGACAAAACTCAACTTACAGAACAGTACAATTCGCAAATTCCAAAATTACAACAAACTTGTATGACAAAATTAGAAGAACATTTACAAAAACAAAAGGATAGTGTTGTTTCTGTCAAATACACAGCAAATTTTTCCAAAGACTACGTACAGACTTTAGCCAACGATCAACTAATTTTGACCGGTGTAAAGGTCGTTGTTCGTGGTAGTTACAACCTTGGTCCGCTCGATAAAATGTGGTTTCATCCCAATTATGGCAAGACGCTCTCTCTTTACAGTGGCGGAAAATATTCAGCTGTTCAAAAATTAGAGAGTTTGGGTGGTAGCGGTGGTGCGTTCATGAATTTTGAAGTGAACGATGTTGGCCAGGGTGGGTATAAACCTTGTACAATAGTTGACAACTGCAGTAAAGAATCAAAACAGCAAGTGGCTAAATGGGTCAAAAGTAACGGTTGCATCGGTGAAATATATGCAAATGCCAAGCATCTGAATTTGGAAGCTACCAACTTAGACATTAACAACCAGATTGCAACTGCAATGGATGCACGTGACCTAGAGTACACACAGGTTACAAACGTTTTGATGAAAGATAAAGACAATTATGTATTTTTTAATGGTTGCACTAATGTACGCGCTCCTATGGTACTTGTGTCTCCTCTGCAGGGGTACGTAAAGTTGAGTCAACAATCACAAATGTTACATCCAACTCACATGTTGTCTCAAACAGATTTTTTGTGTCCGTCAAAGTTTGAATCGCCAGAGAAAGTAGATAGACTGTGGTCTGACTGCTTATGGCAAGGAGACAATGTATGTAATGCGTTTGTGATGCAGAAACCGATGCCTACGGCTTGGAAATACCCGGGACTTAAAAATGGTGTTAGATTTCAAATGAAAAGATGTTCGTACGGAAGTTGTGCAGAAGTTGTAGATAAACTGAAACCATCTGAAACATTGTGCCTTACTCCAACAGACAGTACATGCTCCACGCAGAACACACATTCGTACGTTGAGGGTAACAAAGTCAAGGTACTAGGTACTACTTCCGTGCTTACTAACTTATTGGAACACAGAGACAAGTTTGAATTTTTAAGTCCCGGTTGTTTTGATGGACAACACTTGTTACTTGAACGCCACATAGCTGAATTGCTTTAGACTATCGTTTGCTCAAACGAAGACCAGAACCACTCAAGTATACTCGTTTGAATATACGTACCAACTGTGCTTGCGTCTGTTTAAGCCGAGTAAACATTTTCTGAGACTCGTACTTTCTGCCTGACAACACTCTCGACAAACGGTAACAAACGGCAACGAGGTGAGCAAACGGAGCTGCAATAAATTCGGAGTCTGGGTTATCAGTATGATTTTTCAGTTGTTTCTCAGTTACATTGGCCAAATTCTTATGCACCATCCGCAGTATACCTACAGCTTCCATGACGTGAGATTCGTACGCTGGAGTAAATCGAGGACAGTGTATATCCGCTCGAAATATTACACACATCATATTTAATTTAGCCGGTTGATTACGAAACGGTTGATTTTTACTATCTAACGCTTTGTAGTATTCTTTAAAGTTAGCCCATTCTTCTTTTGTTACCGGTTCGTGCAACCAGAAAACACTAGCGTCGACTGATGCATAGCCAATGACCTTAAGTAAAAACCAAGGCAAGTCTGTAAAACCCGCTATGTGAGGTATTACAAATGGAATTTGTGCATTGTGTTTAATATGAATATTTCCTGTATTTTCACCTAAGTCAATTGAAAAATGATTTCGCCAAAGTTTTTGCTTTTCTAACGCACCGTCTTCCGTGTTTAATTGCTGACATCTGTTTCCAAAGGTTATACGCTCGTACTTTCCCACCTTCAATGTTAGCATAGACAATTTGGGGAAACAATCTTGTTTAGACAGTGACAATATTTTATAACAAATTTCGTCAAGATAAAGGTTGCTTTTGGGAGTGCTATCTCCCTTAACAGTTATTATTATATCGGTTACTTCTTTCCAGAACTTTTGATCTCCGTTTTCTGCCTTATCCGCTTTGTTCCAAGTTTTATCATCGAAAAGACCTGTGTGGGTAATGGTGCATTTATTAAAAACTTTTGGTACAATGGCCTCATGGATCAGTTCAATGAAGTTCAAGTCACATATATCTTTGTAATTTCCTTCCATTTCTACAGTAAGAGACATTTGTAATTATGTTAACCAGATGAACTCATCCTTAAATAATAAAATAAATTTTTGTCCATATTGTTCTTGGTGTCAATCAAAAAAAACTGTCTATATCTAAGGTCTATTAGTTTCAGAAAAGTCTAGTATGTCAACTGGTGAAACAAAAACAGAAAAAGTCCAACAAACCTTTATCAAAAGAGTTACGTATTCTTATTCTGCAAGTGCAGATGAATTACATGCAGGTGTTGTTTTTCCGCTAGCAAATAATGCCAAAGAAGTTTTTGGTCCGGACTGTGAGCGTGCTATTGTCTTGAATGTCAGCACAACTAATTTTACCAGTAACTGCAATGAACCAGTCACTCTTGCACTAAATTTAGGCAATGCATCCATCACAAATACAGTTCCTCCAAATAACCACGGAAGTTTATGGTCGCAGTGTGTTACAGATCTTGACGCAGATCACGTTGCGACGAGTCGCGGGGGGTTTCAAAATGTCTTAAACGTTCTCCCATTTGAGACGTACCGCGGTAGTGCTATTGGTTGTTTTAGTCCGGCTGCAGATATGGATAATCGTAAAATCAAAGAGTATTCTCACTATACACTTGACACCCTATGGGATGGAATTGTCAAGTTTGAGGGTCAAGATTATTATTATGTTGATGAAAATAGTGTTGTGACTTCTGTCTTATCAAAGAATTGGGAATCATTAGGCATGAACCCGGCAGCAGAGGAAAGACACGAGGGTAAATATATCAAAGTAGGAGCAGACGTAGTTGATAGTTGTATTAGTCAGCTTTACAATAATGTCATTTCTAAGATCGACTATACAAACTTAAACACACTTCGAGTCAGATTGCAATCGAACAACGAGGAAGGTGGTAGTAACATGTACAAAGTGTGTGGGGAGTTCAATGTAGAATACAAAATCGTATAAAAAATAAAGTATGTAATCTACATTTATATAAATGTTGGGATACCAATATTCTCTGAGTAGTGTCCGTGCATTAAAGCATGTATTACAAATGCAATTCCTTGGCAGTCCTTTGGTATTTTTTTTTCAGTTTGTCTGACAAATCCAAATGTTTTCATGTCAGGATAAACAGGTACTGTAACAGAACAACCTTTGAGATCAATATAATTTACAACTCCAACTTTCGTCAAAAGTAGATTAGTGTTGTAATTGTACACAAATCCTTGTGACGTGCAGTCCGATTTATGCCTGTTTGCAACTAGTGGAACAAATACTTGGTTAGAAGGTATAAATATTTTTTCCGTGTTTGATTGTTTTCTTAATCGCATTTGTCCTGATATATTTTCCATGCAGGACAACGATATGCCACCATTAACAACAGTACAATCAACACACCCAGACTTTCTGCGTTTGTACTGTTGACAACGATGACATGGGTATGTGTTGATAGAACGTGATGCTAACATTGGTACGGAAGGTCGATTGTCTTTGAGTGCATAAAACTCTTGTGCGTGCGGTAACGGAAGCGACGAACGACATCGTATTACATGAAGCAGTAAATTTGGTGCTACTCCCATGTAAGTATCTGGAAGATCGCGTAATTGTTGCAAGGTGGAATCTATATAGACAGCTGGATCCGCCGTTACTTTATGCCGCGGAGCATGTTTTTCAACATAATCTAAACGTATCACCGGTACTGGAATTGTGAACGATCTAATGTCATCCTTTGAACACGACGAACAGGCATTTGAAAGTAATAAGGCAGCATATTTGTTGGGATTGTCTATGACATGTTCCCACTTGGCAGCGGTTACAACAACACCAAGTGTTGACAACGGTGGGTGTTCGACTATTGAATTGAGTGTACAAGATAAACTGACAAATTTTGGTTGTAAAGTGTACGACGCTTTTGAACTTTTTGGTAGCAACCATCGAATAACACCTTCCAAAACAGCGTTTTTGTCAGCAATCGAAACGCACACCGACAGAAGATATACAGCCCAATGTGCGAATGCGTATGGTGGTAGACTTCGGTCTATACTAGCTTGTGTATAGCTTATCATATTTTGTGAGCTCATTGGTTTAATTTTGGCGCAAAAATTCAAATATTCAAACCGATGAGAGATTGTCAACTATTATCTGTTGCGTTTGCCATTAACATTTATTTCAGTTTCATCAGTTGGTTTCGGAGGTTCTTTCATTATATTTATTGGGAGACCAACTTCTCTCAAAACGCACCTGCAATAATTGTCCCAATCAATGACACCGCGGGTATACAATAGATACAAACCGTCATCGTTGTTTTTGGGTACGGGTGGTAAACTAATTGTAACCATTACTTGTTTTTTTTTGTCAAAAACAGTCCCGTTGCTAAATGTGGACGCCTCTTTTTTGAGATGATCAAGGTAAACATAACTATATGTTTCGGTAGCAAAATCTTTCATTATATTTCTCCATCGAAAAATACTGTGAGCAAATTGATCGGGTGTTTCGTTGTCTTGTGCATGACCACCTGTATCCGAAAAAACAAAAAAATAAAAAAGAGAAAGAATATTTACCGTTGAGCGAATGTTTTACACGTTTGTTACACCAAAGTTTATTCTTACCGTGGTCTCGAATGAGTACGTGCCTCGGCACTCCAAAAACACAACAAACTGTGTCCATTGTCATACGAATGAGTGTACCAAGATCAGAGCGACCAGGTGTTGCAGCAATTGGTACAATTTTCTGACCGGTTGGTAACACTTTAACTTCTTGTGTTGTTGTTGTATGGTTATTTTGACCACTTCGCAAGGACGTATACAAGGCGGTTTGGTTTTTGAGATCCGCAACAAGAGATTCGTTTCTGTCAAATCGTTCTGTCTCTCCGTTGTTGTTACTATAGAAATCAAAGTCGATACCCTCTACCTTACTACGACTTTCGGTGACTTCGGCAAAAAATTGTGGATATAAACGTCGACGTTCCAGCTGGAGAGCAATGCACTGTAAACTATCTGCATATTTGCATAACGGCAATACTCTGTTGACCAAGGAATTGATTGTACCTTGCATACTCGGTGCAAAGCCAAATGAATGTAATATAACAATCGAAGAAACCTTATAAATGCTTGTTGCTTTTAATTTCATTGTACCTCCAACTTCGGTGACTTCAACGTCATACGTTCCAGGTTTAAGAACATTTGGAATCCTTTGATTATGCTTTTTGCGTACAACAAAGCAAACAATACCCGATACCATTATAGAATCTAAAGCATCTCGACAAAAGTCCATCCAAAATACATTAATTGTATCAAGAACAATTGCAGTTGGTACAAATGGTTGATCGTTTTTCTTAAAAATAAATCCGTTGAAGAGTATACGGTCTGAAATTGTTGCTCTACAAATTTGCATAATAGGAGATGATTCAAAAAACTTTTGAAGTTTGACAAAACTACTTGCAGGAATAAGAACCATCCTTTTTTTAAATATTTTTCAGTACTTATACATGATTGTAGTTGGAGAAAAATGAATGAATGGGGATACAACCGGTGTTTGGTTGTTCATGGCAGGTTTATCTTGTGTGGTAGCATCGATATTTTTGTGTGTATGGATGGGAAAATTTCCAGCCAGTTCGCCTGAAATAAATTATTCGCCTCAAACAAAAGATAGTCAAATTACAAACTCAAATGACAACAGGTTAAATTATACACAATTTCTTGCTAGGCCTAAAATAACCATTCCGTATCTTGGTCGTGGCAAAAACAGAGCCAGAAACAGAATGCGACTCTGAATAGATCAAGAGGCAACATGTGAAAATGTTTCAGCTCGCAAATTGTCATCCTCGTTTTTTACTACTGAATTTACAAAATTGTGTGAAAGGATGACAAGAGGACAAATAAGTATCCACCCAGTCAACGGAAGAAATTCCATCCCTTGGAGCCACCATAATGTACACCAAGAAGAGCCGAATGTAGAAAACAAATCTATACACGATACCCACTTGTTCATCTCTACCGTTCTTCTTTTGTACCAAATATACGTATTAGACATAGCATAGAAGAAGGACAATACAATTCCAAATTGAAAAATCATAAAAGGCAAAAACTTCTGAACGGCCACAACACACCACACAAGAGGTAACAAAGGACTGGCACACCGAAAAGCAAACGAATTCATGGTTACTAATATAGTATGTATACATATATACCATTAAGAAAAAATAAATCTTATTGTACCCTGTCCTGACTTGTTGCTTGTAATTGTCTTGTAACATTTTTTTTGGCGTCTTCATTATCTGCAACATAGTCCAATTTCATTTGTGAGTCAAACGACTGCATGGTAACTCTACCGTTAATTTTGTACAAATCAAGTATACGTTCTGGTACTTTGTCTAGTTTGAACTTATTAAACAGTTCACCGTCCTTTTTGAGGACTGGCATCAAATTCCATCCATGTTCGCAAGGAATACATCCATGTGGTTGGTGTGGTTGTTGTTGAATAGATTGACCCATTTTATACGTTTTTTTCGGAGTAGCACCATTGTATTCAGAAAATTTACTTACCCTTCTATTAACAAGTTTTTTTTGGCAACAGGGGTACCTTAGGTTATTGTCGTCGTCCGTTGTAGCAATGGCCCAATGGTATCTACATGGCCATTTTGTCGTGTTCCCTTCTGTAATTTGTAATAAGCTAGTTCTAGGGAAATCTTTCATGCAACGTGTACACTTTACGTAAGACATTAGTATTGAGTGAGATGTTGCTGGTTGTTTATACTACTTTTTTTTGAAAAAAATGTAAATATTATTTGTTAATTGTGGTATAGTATTTTTTTACCATTGGCCGTCTAAAACGCTCACAGCATGTTGCACAATACATGCATTTCGACCGATTACGTCTGTTTCAATAACTTCAAAGTCGGCTACATTCGTACCAATTAATCGAATTTGTGCGTTACGTTGTACTGTACGAAAAACCCCAGCATACTCTTCGTGGCACATAATTTTTTCGTCTGTAATTGCTTCGACCACACCCCCTAACACGGTTTGACCGTTGCAGATATGAAAAATATGATCAGTGCAAGGTACACCGTCGAAAGTGAAATCGAACCCAAAAAGAACATCTTGTTCGTCACATTGACTAAGTGCAATTCGACGTAACTCCTGCAACGTTCTCTGTTGTCGAGCACTTCCATCAAATACACGGCGAATGTAAATAGGGACGTACTTCATTGGGTGAATGTATTGGACCGTTGGCGGTTTCCATGGGTTTAGCAACCATCCAAGAACTGCAGTAACTAACAGTATAATAAATACCCAATGAAGTGGTTTTTTAGGTCGGTGGTTGTATAAGTTGTCCATTTATGTGACTACAAGTCACCTTTATATTACATATAAAATGCCATAACGGGTCGACCAGTTTGCGAAGGAGTTGTAGAAACTTTTGTATCGTCAAAGTAAATCCAAGTATTATTTCGAATACACTTTGCCGTATAATGGCCCATTTGGTTGTTTATTCTGTGATAATAACAAATTGCACACAGCTGAAACATTCCAACGGTACGTTCAGGCTCAAACAAGGTTGGTATTTTGAAGTGTACTATCAAACACTGGCCTGCTTCAATAAAGGAACGAACAGAGTGAATTGTATTTTTACTACAATGTTCACATGTTGCAGTGACGGTAGTTTTCTCGGTGTTACCTTCAACATTATATCCGCAATCTGCAACAATACTTTGTTGCACTGAATTACGGGGTAGAAGAGATAAAGTATTGTATAGTTCCGTGGTTGAGTGTTCCATGTTACATTTACCACAAACGAAATCGCGAAAATATTTGCCTTCCAAACAAGATGCATCAACACTTTCAGTTTCCAATACTTTTATTAAAAGTTCGTGAGGGTCGCATTGCGCACCATTACCAAAACCATCAAATCTTGGTAAATCTTGTACTAACTGTCGCAATTTCAAAATATCACCTTCGTGCTGCATGCACTGTATGAACGGTGACATGCTGTTGGTATTGTCGGATACAAATGGCAGTGTCGAACGCAAACATTGAATGAGGGAGTTTAAATAACAGGTATTATTCAAATTTTGCATTTCGATAATCAAAATTGAACCACTGTCTTTTTTATGGTATTTTAATGTATAAATAGGAACACATTCCAATAAACATACACTAATGGCAACTGCAGACAATATGTTTACCGTAAACAATCAAACATTTGACAAAGAATACATATATGTTGTCGAAGCATCGTCTTCAAACGAATTCTACCGTTTTTTAGCATTTAACAAAGGCAAAATTGTTAGTTTTAAATATTCTTGGTTGACGGCCGAATTCAAAGAGTTGGACGACGTCGCAGCTATTGAAATTCTTAACAATAAATGTAACAAAATGTTTGCGCATTGTAATCCATTAGTGTTGGAAGATTCTATTGATGTGGTTTATAAGAACACTACCCGCTCGTTCTATTTGTCAGATGCAAAATTAGTTTGCTTACATGATAACATATTGTTGAATAAACCAAACGCACTTGTTATTAGTCGAATGTCTTTGACACTTAAGACGTTTGATTGTGCATTATTTTACGATGAAAGTTATGTTGAGTTTTCTGTAGTAGACAAAAAATACTATGAAGCAATAGTTAGTTACATGCATAATAAACCTATTGTCGACGCAAGCGGTATGCAAATTAATATGAATAATATACTTGACGCAGTATTAGACAATCTTTCTTGGAGTGAAATTCAAGAACTTGTCGAACCAATCATAGAGGAAGACAGTTCTTCCGAATACGAACCTTCTGGGGACGACGATGACGAGTACGAAGAGGACTGTGATTGGGATGATATTGTAGAAGAATCAGATACAGATACCATTGTATACGAACGCGACGACGAAGAGGAGGTCGAGAAGTCTCTTGTCGGTAGAGTAAATAAAAAAAGAAAGGTATAAGATACATTTTATATTGAATACATTATCGCCATACTTGTCACACTCTCTACGTAACTTTGCACTGTCGTGTATACTCCTTTCATCATATCTTCTGTTTCTTGTTCTAAAAGAGCTAATAAACGTGGCGAAACTTTAAATGGCCTAGTTTCAGGCAGGTAGACCAAACTGAAAAAGATAACTGCCAGTGACAACACTTTGTGTTTCTCGTTCCGAACTCTTTGATAATTATTTATGTAACGCGGTGGAAAGTTTGGAATTATTTTCAAAATATGATCGATGCACCGTATGGCTATTGGTTGTAGCTTCTCTATAGGCATAAAACAAATATTGGAGAGTGGGTATTGAGAAACTCTTGCCTCCCAATGTTTCAGACATGCTGCATTGATGGCCATGTTTTCTTTTTTTATTTGAACCAGAACTATAAAGTATTTATAAGATACTCACCTTTTGTAAAACAATGAATAATTCTCAAACCCAATTCAGAATGTTGCTGGCTGATCATACTCCGTCTTCCGATCGTATGCGAAACGAAATAGAACAACAGATGAACATGTACATTCAAGAATATATAACCGATCGCTTATCAAGAGATGAGCGGTTAGACACAGGATACGTTGGTTTGTTAATGTTGTCAATTGCTGCTTCGATGAACCGATCTCTGTCAAGTGCACGAAGATCACAAATAAATGCAATCAATTCAGATAAATTAAGTCCTGCAGAAATCAATGTATTTAAGAATGCATCGAGTATGCTGTGCAAACAACAACCTATAACCGATATGCACAAACAGTGTTCAATTTGCCATGGAGCAATTAAACGAAGAACAATGTTAAAATGCAATCATGCTTTCCATTGGAAGTGTATAATAGCATGGTTGAATACAGGCGCGCGCAGTTGTCCAACGTGTCGAGCAGTTATTGTGTGTAGTTAATAAGCAGTTCAATACTATGAAAATCTCCATTGGATAATAGTTTGAGTGCACTGTACTTTTCCATTTTGTAGAGTGGACTGTTGGATTTAAACATGTTTAGAAAGATTTTGTACAATCGCTTTAATCGAAGAGTATCGGTTTTGCCAGTTAAAATATAACACCACAACACCTTGATTTGATCCAAATTGAACATATTTGAAAACATAGTCGGCCAGAATCGTAACAAAAAACACTGTACAACGTCGAGCCAATCAGACGGAAAGCGAGTGTCGCGTCTCAGAAGTTCTGCCACTTTGGCGGAGTACTGCAAAGGTATAATATCTTTGTTATGGAGCGGGTATATTGGCAAAACCAATCGCATTACCCGTTGAAGGCAATAAAACGTATCCGACAAAGCATATTCTTGATTATCTATTAATAAATGATTGTACAATGGACAAACCAAAAAATTTATCCCTTGAGCGTAACCGACTCCTACGGCGCTGGAAGCGTATGCTTTCAAAATATCTTTTAGAACTTTGCGATGTTTTTTCATAGTTGGAAAACAACGGGCCAAATCCATATCAATTTGTTCGTCAAATTTTGTGGAAGTAGGAATATTTATCTCTTGCATACGAGTAATTAAAATAGCTTTACTGTTACCGATTAATGTCTTTCGATACATCCTTTTGTTATATAATTTTTTGAACTATATACAATATAAATGAGTTCAATTAAAAACAAAGTAAATATATGTCGGAATCGGAGGCAGATACTTTAATGCGACACAGAATCAGAAATGATGGTACTTTTGTATGTGAAACGTTTTGTATCAAAAAATGCAGCGGGAGCAATTCGTCGCCACGACCCGGCGTACGAGATTGTTGTACGTATTTTTGTGACACAAACTGCAGGCAAAATATTTGTGGAGAATGCTGCTATGCAAATTTCAGATACACTGAATCTGGAAGTGGAAACAACAAAGCAACAATTACAGCTCTCAAATTATTTGTATATTTGATTGGGTTTTTGTCTGCTGTTGCGCTATCTTGTTTAGTTGTTATCGACGAAACCGTTTATACAAATAACGTTACAGACGTCAGTGATATGTATACCAACAATAGTATCACTAATGGTACTGTTGGTACAATTAAACAGTCACAGGAACTGTTAAACTTTACACTTGCAACAAGCTTGCTGGTACTAGTTATATCCGCTACTATGTGCTTTGAACTGTTAGAAACGTTTGTACATTCCAATCGCAAACTGTTTCGGACAGATGTCACGTCCGCCCTCTACGCATTTGTTACTGTATTTCAAATCGTTGTCGTGTCAACTTTTAAAGAAAGACAAGATGATGCTTTCTGGTTTCAACTTGTTGGAATGTACATACCAATAGGAGTATTGGGTACACTGGTCGCAATTACATGGGCACAGGATGAAGAATCCGTATTGACAAAAGGATGGGTAGCCAACAATAAAACATACAAAAGAAGTTCGGAAAGGTTTTGCATTCGTTTCATTGACAGAATTGCGAGTACAGCTGTTCTAATTGGAGTTGGTTTAGTTTCTATTGTTTGGAAATATAAAGACACAGAGAACGATGCAATTATTACACTATTTACTGGTGCATTGTTAATACCAGTTGTTGAGTGTCTATTCTTCTGTTGCACGCGCAAACACAGTACAACCAAATCTTCGACAGTACAAAATAATTGGGCTTCTGGTAGAGCAATACCGTTCTTTATAGGTTTTTTACATATCGTTAGTCAATTTTTGATATTGTTCAGTCTCATACAGTTTGCAAACAATATTAAAAACAACAGTTCTCTTGTTTTGGTTGGCTGCTTCGGCTATGCTTTAAGCATAGCTACGAGAAATCGAGCGAAGATTATAAGCGGTCCTTTTCATGACAATTCTTGTTCCATGTGTTTCAGTGGTGGTGTTCTTGGCTGTGTGTTTGCTTTAACGTCGGTTGTATTCACGTTGCTAATCAAATTTTACAATAAGACAGATGGATATAATTTTCATACAATTGATTATGAAAATAACAACAAAAGTATAATAAACTGGCAGGTTCTACCGCTATACATGGCAACGACGGTGCTTGCAATTATGCTACTGAATGTTGCAGTTAAAATTATTCAAACTAATCAATTTTCTGTTATGTTGGAGACAAACGAAAGATTTGTCAACATGTCAACACGAGCCAGCGACCGCAGTACGTATTTAGTACAATTTACACTCGACGTTTTCGTAGTTGTTATATTTATTTGGTTACATAAATTGCATTTATGTGAATCCTGCACGTATGACGGTATATTCATCTCGTTATTACCGTACTTGAGTGTACTGGCACCAATTGCTTGGACATTTACCTCAATTCCAACGGAAAGCGATTACAACAAGTCTCACCCTGTACGTACGTTCACACGCACTGCAATATCGGCAGGCATTGTATCGTTCTGTATTTATGCAGCCACTCAAGATATTGATATGCTCTGGCCTTTCGTATTAGCCACCGTCCTTGCTTGCTTTCATTTCATTTCTACGTTTGTGTGGTTTTGTCGCTGCTGGGACAACAACAGAATTGTTACAAATAAACAGGACAAAATTGCAGACATTTACTCTGTTTTAGAATACGGCGGTCCTGATGCGATTGAATCTATTAGACAAGTTCTTGTACTTCCTATTCTCGCGTGTTGTGGCTATGTCGCTGGAAGCCAAAACAATATTGAAGCTAAGTGGGGAATGTTAGTTACTTCACTGGCATTGGGCCTTGCGTCAATTTAAGGTGTTCGAATTTGTGATAAAACGATAAAAAAAAAATTCAATTATTCTATTTTTCAATTCCCCAGTATTCGTCGTGTATTTCCGGTGTTAAGCTGGTAGCAGCATCATTTGAGTTTGTGTTTTCTTTGGAACGGTCGACCGGGTTGTTGCAGACACAGACCAGCCGGAGATTTCCACGGACGTGTCCCAATTTGGGATCACTCGCATCGGGTGACATTAACCAAGGACCACTTTCGATCGTCATCGGTAATTTTGAAACGGCGCAACGTCCTTCTTGCTTCTCCAACAATGTCAACAAATACTTCCAGTAGTATTGGAAACTTTTGAAATTAGCTTTGCACGTTTCGTCTTTTTTGAAAGTGTAAGAGGCATGATTGTAGAGCGGCGTGCTAGTACGGACTTTCAACGCTTTAGTGGTTGGTTGTTGTGAAATTGCCCAAACTTTTGCAAATTCCGTTTGAAGTTTCTCCGACTTCTGGTTGAATTCATCGTACCGGTTTTGGCGCTGTTTCTTAGAAGCTTTGTATGTTACATTGGCCAACAGAGCCACCAAATTTATGTTTTCAAGTGCGTTGTCAAGATTGGGGAAGTGAATACAGTAACAGCCATTGTCGTGGTCCAGTTTACGATCGAGCGAAAGTTGGTACAGGCCGCCGTGGGAACGAATATTAAATCCCTGTGGAAGAATTCCGCCGTTGTCGTCGACGACATTTTCAGTTGCGCACATTCCCCTCGTCATCATGTGTCTAACAATTTGAACGGCGAGCATCTGTATGGTTTCGTTGTTCATTGCTTTTAGCTTACTCTTGTCCTGTTCCGACACTGGATTTTTGACTTTCAATTCA
>Ga0115000_10001997_pt1 | contig 17771 bp, 19 predicted proteins | sample ArcticOcean_MG_C_6_FD_89690 | JGI IMG/M metagenome (GOLD analysis project Ga0115000, IMG submission 89690) | Marine microbial communities from western Arctic Ocean - ArcticOcean_MG_CB8_128 | ecosystem: Environmental > Aquatic > Marine > Oceanic | place: Arctic Ocean: Canada Basin | collected...
GACATAGTAGGTATGGCTATTAATATATAGATGAACAGTTTCTGTACCCATGAGCATAGTGAAAAGACCTTAATAGGGTACAGCTTCTGTACTAGCTAACTGCTCTTAAAAGGGATTTGGGTGCAGTTTTTGTACCCTTACGGTTCAGTTTCTGTTCTGGAGGATCTAATTTTCTTGGCCACCCTTGCTGTCGTTCAAGTGAGAAATTCCTTGGAGCTGTGTGCGTTGGTGACTCGTCGAGATACTTGCCTGCACACTCATCAATAGGAGCCCATGTTAAAGCATACAACCCTGCCTTTTTTCTAATGAATTGGCCTTGCCTAGTAAGCATTATCATCTCTGCTGCCACCAGCTCTTTTATTACTCGTGTCAGTGTGGCTTTTGAACGAAAACCACGCTCTTTCATGAACGTCCAAGCGGGACACAAATCTCCATTATTCCCTCCTTTGTATGAGTACGCCAGCTCGACTAATAACCTAATGGCGTTGCTACTCAAGTTGGTATAGTCAGGACACTCCATCACTATCCGAGGTATACCCGCAAAGCTGGCTTTTTGTTTATGTTTAGATCTAGCCATTAGCCAGACCTGCCAGCAGGTCGGTTGGCAACATTTTGTAGCGACTGCATCATGCGGCATACTCCAGCAGGGGCAACGTGGGTACTACCGTTTCTGCGTAGCGTAAAATACTTACCTTAGCCTTTTTGTAAGCTATCTTGTGGTCTTGGCCTGTAATTAAAGCCTCTTTATACGCTGCGTTAGCGATTCCTTCGGCCACTGCCACTGCTGACCTTATCGCAGGTGGTAATTGCTTACGTGAGCCTGCAGGAACCTTCAGCGCTTTGTTAATCATCCGCTCAAGGTTGGCGTGGTGAATGCTCTCAGATACGGAGCTGCCATGAAACCGCACCAGTTGAGCTACGTTATCATGAGCCTCCCTATAGCTGGGTAGGTAGTCTGTGTCTGCGGCTAATGCTTCTCTAGCTTCTGAGAAGGCCATCACCAAGGCAAACTTTAAATCCACAGCGCGTTCCGTATTCTTGGATAGCGTCACAAGGGCACAGCACTGGTTTTCATTGAGATACACAGCGCGTTCAGGCCTGCCCATTTTTGCTTTGACTTTATCTGTTTCAAACAGAACAAGCCCAAAGGTAGATAGGCGGCTTCGATACTTTTCCGCAAGCGCTATAAAGTTATGGTGGGCTATGCCTAAACCACCAGCAATTAAGCGAGAATCAATGCGAGGCTCTTTGCCTTTAATCTTGGCGACGATTGTGTTTTTCTTGGAAGCCATTATAAACCCTCCTAAGCCGCTGTAGTTGGTTGGTTGCAGAACTGACTTAGCCACATGTCAAGAACAACTCGGTCATAAACGACTTTGCGGCCAAGCTTTCGATAAGTAGGGGACGCTACACCACACAAAATACCGCTCGTTCTCGATGCGCGTAGAGTGTTTGATGCTAGGTTTATGTATAAAGCGCTTTCGTGTGTATCGAGGCGTGGTTTGTAGGTTTGATTGTTGCTGTTCACTTTTATAGCTCCTGAGATTTGTTTGGTTCTCAATAGCTATAGTGGAAGTTGATTAAGTATTTTAATTTAATTTTAGTATTATCAATAATATATAGAGATTTATCAAAAAATTAGTGATCAACCTTGATCAACATATTTAGCATAAATTATTAATTTTTAAATTCTTCTTGGTCGTATGTTTCGTCATTACCCTTTAACCAGGCGTCAGCATCATCACCACTTTTATGGCTATGTAAATTATCGTTAAATGGAATCTGTCTTTTTAAAGCGTCTTGCTTAGCCCTTTTATCTTTTGGGATGCGAAATTTGAAGATAGGCACAGAGTTCTTAAATGGCGACTCTTTGGTGCTAAATGCGTCCTTTAAGTTTTTTGTTAATCGGGTTAGTGTTATGTCCTTCCTTACAGCGTCTCCTTCGATAATAGACATAAATAATTTCCCTTGAGCGTTAAAAGCTACTTTATTGGTTTTATTAGCTAGCCCTAGGTCTGAATAAGCCACTCTTTTTTGTGTTTCTCTAGCGGCCACCGTAACGGCTGTGCTTTCTGGAGTAATACTAAATGTTACTTCTGTGAATGATAAATCAACCATTCGATGAAAAGCCTCTAGGGGGTTGCTAACAGGATATATAGTTGAGTTACCATCTGTGAAATTATCGCTTATTGAACTGGCTAACTCGTTAAGTCGATCTCTTTTAATAACAATAACGGCATCGTTAGGCAAATCTTTGGCTATATTCAATGATCTGTTTGCATTTAATTGCCATATGTTACTTGAGCCGTCAGGGTCGGCTAGATATATTGCATCGTCCTGATTAGACTGAATTTCATAGGCAGGCTTTGAAAATGATGAATCGCTCTTAGCTCTATATAAGTAATAGATGCAAGATTTACCTTTTGCTTTATTAACTATGTCCAATGTTCCCTCTATTGTTACAACAGCGTCAAACTTGAAGCAAATGTTTTCACTGTCTATTGAACGATCGCCCTCTGAGCATTGTTGAAATGTTCCAATGTCACCTATTTGGTATGAATCAAACATTAACGACAGAACAAGATGATTGTTGCAGGCGTATCGATATATATTTTTTTCTTGCACTGTACCGTCAATAAGGCCACTAAGGTACTTGGCGGATTCCTCAACATTTAGCCATTCTTCAAGCACTAGCTCTTTAATCATGTTGGTCATGTTCGCACCTCTGCGGCCTACGGTAAGGATGCTACGCCAAGGTGAGTAGGTTGGTCACCGGTTTGGTAATGAGCCTAGGCGCAGCAATTTGGTTAGCCAGTAAGTGAGACTACTTTGGGCTGCTCTAATTCAGGCTCGATAACATGCTGTACTAACCAGCGTTCCCAGGTCTTCATAGCTGCTCTTTTTTCTCGCATATATTCATATTGATCGTAGTGCTTCCCGCTAACGTCACTGACAGCATGGTTTTGAATTCGATCCCTCATTTCTTTCGTGATGCCAGCTTTGCCCATTAGGGTTTTAACTGTGCGGCGAATATCTCTGGGCGTAAACGCATCAATTGGCAGGTGAGGCCGCATGTCGGCTACTTGGTTTGATAGTACGCTTACTCGGGAATATATATCCCCTTTGGGGTTTGATATGCGGGAAGGAAATAATAAGCCACTGGTGTCGGTATTGGCTATTCGACATTGTATTTCAGACCAGGCAAATCGGTTTAGGGGGATTAGGTTAGGCATACCTGACTTTGTTTTCGTCATGTATATTGCGTTATCCTCAGCCTGAATGTCCTGAATTGTGAGTCGCATTAACTCGGCTGGATGATAGCCAGTACAAATCATGATTTTGAGAAGACTCGCATAAACAGGGTTCATGTGGTCAGCACACGAACCCCAAACAACGCGCAGCTCTTCAGGATTTAAGAACCTCTTTAGCGCCCGCTCAAACTGTTTTATTTTTTTAACTTTAGCCACTGGGTTAGTGCTGATGTCAAAGCAAAGGTTGTCAGCTCGCTGGATAGTAATATCGTGGTCATAAGTAAGGCCAACGTTGAAAGCGGCATGTAGGTCGCCACGTGTTCGGTTTATTGTGGTGGTAATTCCCCGATCATACATCGTTTTAAGAATTAATTTGATGTCGTCAGCAGTGATCAAGTTGGCTTGCTTGCTGGCTAAGTCAGGGTATGGCTTAATAACGTACCGCTCTAAGGCGGCGTAGACCTTAGCATATGATGACTTATTCTCAGACTTCATCTTGTCGCGATAGACTTCACAAAGCTGTGACAGGTTACCTAGGCCGTCCAGGCGGAGACGTTCGCGGATTGCTGCGCCCTCGGCTTCTTTGGTCTTGCGTTTCTCTTCTTCCAGTTGAAATTTTAGGTTAGATACTGCCGCAGACTTGTTAGCCATAGATCTGCCAGCATCCCTTGCTTCTATCAAAGATCTGAGGGTTTCAGTTGTACCCAGCTTGACCGTAATGTCGTTGCCATTGCTCCGATCACGGAAATAATACTCTCGTATGGGGCGTTTGCCTTTTCTGTATTTGATTAGCAGAGAACCACCAGCATCTAGCGACTCGCTCCGCTTTTCACCGGGCCTTAATCCTCTGATCATGGTGTCGGTGAGCTTAGTCATATGCTTGATCCCCGTTTTGTAAAAGTTGGTCCCCTATTTGGTCCCCGTTTATACAATACAGCTAGGAGCAATCACATACAAGTAAATATATAATAGCAATAAAAACAACTAGTTATTAATTTTATAGTTTCATCCACATACAACCAAAACTACTGAATTAAAAGGTTCCGATCCTGTTGGTCGGGGGTTCGACTCCCTCCTGGCGCGCCATTTAAATTAATAAAATCAAACGCTTATAAATTTACTCCAACGAGCCCATGAGAGGATATCTGTTTTAGTCGCTGATCTGTCGCTTATTGAGCAAGGCTTAATAAGGCAATTAATGATATAATTGTCTCTACTATTTCTTGGATGGTACGCCCAAATGGCAGAGCCTATTTTAAAGATCACACCTCTTCAGATGGCTTTCTGCGTAGAGCTTATCAAAGACCCTAGCAATGCAGCAGCAGCGTATAGATCAGCTGCTGGCCCTGTCCTGGGTGCCAGGCAATCAGCCCACAAGCTGATGCACCACCCAAAGATGCAGGAGTGGATGACTCAGCACAGACTCCAACTGGACAAAAAAGCAGCCTACACCTTAGCGAGCTGTCATGCAGATCATGAGACGGCAAAGCGCATGGCTATAACTGCTGGAGAATACCTTACTGCTGTGGACGGCCAAATGAAACTACATGGCCTAACGCACGTTACCAAAGTGGTAAACAGCGTAGGGTATACTGCTCAAACTCTAAGAGCAATGGATGATGATTCGTTAGTTCGTCTACTAGGCCCAGACCGGGTTGGACGTTTGGCATGCAGACTCGTTGAATAGGCACTTTTCATGGCTGCGCTTAAAGTTGATCGGCTTGCCGTGAAACTTTCAGTGCAAACACCATCGGTCTCCTTTATTAACCCATGCCTTGGCCTGTCTGCAGACTCATAGGCGGCGGTTAGCGACACGCGGAGCAAAGAGAAGCCGAATGGCTGAGTGTAGCGTAGAGTGGCGCGCAGCGCCGCCCTTAGACGCAGAGACAGACTACTGCGCAGACGAAATTACACCCCATTCTCCCTTAAAACAAGGTTCCAAACCTTGAAAACCAAGATACCTAATCTATGAAAATAAATCGGGGAAGACCCCCCTTTTTAGGTAAGGGTACCTATGTAGTAATGGTTTGAACGTTCTTGTTATGCTGTATCTGGTTTACTGACTGCATGCGTACATCATTGAGATGATGGCTGTGCGCAATAATTAGAGGTGTTAGGGCAAAGATACTCTTTATAGCTAGTCGCTAATAAGCCCGACATATATCAATCATTTATACGATCCTTAATTCGTAAGGCATTTCATCCCCCACAGTAAAACGTAGTAAGCTCTTTCGCTAGGTGAGAAAATATTTTTATCGTAGTATCCTGCGATGGAACTTCTACGTCATCTAGGCGCTCAACGAATGGGCAACTTAATACAGCAAATGCGATTCCAGCAGGGTTAAAAATAGGAAAAGCTATATTAGTTACACCAACGGCAGTCGCTGAAGGCATATGCTCAAAGCCCACTCTTTTGATGCGCTTTATATGAGCATCAAATTCACTGCGAATCAATTTAGGTTCGCCAGTCACTTGTCTATGGTGGTTAATGAGGTCTTCTCGCTCTGTTTCAGGGCGGTAGGTAGAAAGAACTCGTCCAGTGCCTGTATTCCAAAGGCCCACGACAGAGCCGGTTTTTAACGCGACACTCCAGTTTCCAGGGGACTCTACGGAAGCGACTATTACGATATCACCATTACTTTCCATTCCAATGTGACAAGATTGCCACGTGGTTCTTGATGCCCTGCGCATCATCGGTAAGGCAATCCCTATGAGACGGTTAATGGGCGGGTGTTTTTGGCTAACCGAAAACATTTTGAGGCTCAGTGTGTAACGGTCAGCACTTGTGGAATATATTACATAGTCGCGTCGTACCAACGTCGAAAGCATTCGGTATATCTCGCCTTGTGAACGACTAAGTGCTATAGCTACTTCTTTCTGGGACAGGCCTTCACCATGTGATGAGAGCAGTTCCATAATATCCAACCCTTTATCAAGTGCGGGAGCGCGATATTTATCGTTATCTTCAAGCATGACTTCCCAAATGTTAAAACTCTACCACTCCAAAAAACTGACAACAAGTAAAAATTGACTTCCTTTTTTGAGTGTGATTTACTTATGAATAATATATACATATATAGATAACAGTTTTAGGCAGTTTTGTAAACAATCTAATAATAAGGGGAAGAAGGTGAAAAACACACAGTTCATAAAGACCATTTTGGTCAGCACGTTAATGCTTGGCGCTACTGAAACGGCGTTTGCAGCCAATTGGGGTAGCTATAATAACTTAACAGTCGAAGCCAAATTAATTGGTGGGCAACAGTACGAAGGGCTCTATGCGCGTATTGCTAAATGGGAAGAAGCAACCGGTGCTAAAGTGAAAATTATTTCAAAAAAGAGTCACTTTGAAATAGACAAAGAGATTAAGTCCGATATGGCGGCGGGCACTACAAAATGGTGCGTGGGTTCTAACCATTCATCTTTTGCACCTCAATACGAAGGGCTGTATGCAAATTTAAATGACTTGGTTCCTGCTCCTACCCTCGCAGAATATGTGCCCGGAGTGATGGCATCTTCTGAGGTCGGTGGTGAGTTATTGATGTTGCCTCGTGCACAATTTGATGTATCAGTACTTTACTATCTTAAGTCAAACTACACGGATTCAGCAAAATCCGCCGAATTTAAAAAGCAGTATGGTTATGACCTAGCGGTTCCAGAAACTTGGGTCCAGATGAAAGATCAAGCAATCTTTTTTGCTGATCCACCTAATTTTTACGGTACTCAATATGCGGGTAAAGATGAAGCTATTGTCGGGCGCTTTTATGAAATGCTTGTCGCTGAGGGTGGCCAATACCTTGGTAAGAACAACGAGCCTACATTTAACTCAGAAGCTGGACAGCGAGCGTTACAATGGTTTGTTGATCTCTATAAAGCTAAAGCGGTACCCGCTGGTACTACGAGCTATGTTTGGGACGACCTAGGACAGGGTTTTGCGTCAGGGACAGTTGCATTAAACCTAGATTGGCCTGGCTGGGCCGGATTCTTTAATGATCCTGCAGCATCAAAAGCAGCTGGCAATGTAGGCGTCGCGGTTCAACCAATGGGATCCGTTAAAAGAACAGGTTGGTCTGGGCACCATGGATTTTCCGTCACCAACGACTGTGTGAATAAAGATGCTGCTGTATCCTTAATCTCGTTCTTAACCAGTGAAGAAAGTCAGTTAGCAGAAAGTGCAGGAGGTTCTTTGCCTACTCGCACAGCTGTTTGGGAGGCCAACCTTGCTGTTGCTAAAAATGGTGATGATGCATTCCGCTTGGAGTCTCTAGCTGCCTTTGCTGAAGGCGCAAAACATTCATTTGCAGTTCCGTCCATACCAGAGTGGATAGAAACGACTAATATTGTTTTTCCTGAACTTCAGGCAGCTATATTAGGTGATAAAACTGTTAAGGAAGCGCTGGATTCTGCTGCAGAGGAAGTTGATGAGCTAATGCAAGAGTCAGGTTACTACTAAGTCGACGTTGATTGTCGGCCCAGCAATAGTTGCCTTCAAAAAAATAAGTCTATTTTTTTGAAGAGCTAAGTGAATTGTTGGATTAATTATCTACAGGGCTGGGCAAGTTGAATGCACCAGCCCTTCTATTTTTCAAATAGGTGTAATGTGGCAAATAGATTACCTAGTTGGTTATTGTTACTGCTGCCAGCGATTCTTGTGATTGCGGCAGTTGTATTGATACCCCTGATCTTTTCTCTATATTCAAGCTTCACGGCTTATAAATTAACCAGACCTGATACGCTTTGGCAGTGGATAGGGACTCTGAACTACGAAAAAATATTAACAGACACCAAATTCTGGACGGCCTTTGCTCGGACGATTTTCTTCATCACAATCGTGCTTAATTTAGAGTTACTTCTTGGTTTAGGTATCGCACTTTTGGTTAATAAAGTCACGTGGGGGCAAAGAGGGTTGAGAACGCTCTTAATGTTTCCAATGATGTTTTCACCTATTTTGGTGGGCTTTCAGTTCAAATTTATGTTTAACGACAATATTGGACTTGTGAATAATGTTTTACAATCAACGGGGATATCGGATGCAGCTCTACCGTGGCTTGTTGATGCTAAATTGGCGATGTTCTCAATTATGGTTGCCGAAATATGGATGAGTACATCAGTGTTCGCGATACTGATTCTAGCGGGACTATTTGCAATCCCTCGCGATCCATTGGAAGCTGCAGCCGTGGATGGTTGCACACCTTTCCAGAGCTTCAAACACATCACTCTACCATTTTTGATGCCATTCATTTGGATCGCAATGACCATAAGATCGCTTGATGTAGCGCGCGCTTATGACATTGTACAAATAATGACAGGCGGTGGCCCAGCCAATCGTACCGAGCTGCTCTGGACCTTGATGAGCCGCACAGGTTATGTAGATGCACGAATGGGACTTGCCAACGCTATGGGATATGTATCGATATTTTTGTCCATCATATTCACGATCTATTTTTTCCGTAAACTCAGTGCGTCACGCGCTCAACTTGGCATGGCAGGTAATTAACGTGGATCACAATAATTCTCATCGTAATCGTTCCTACGTTTTAAAAGGCGCGTATCTCTTTGCATTGTTTGTAGTGATGTCGATAATCTGTATTCCCGGGCTTTGGATCGTCCTAAACTCATTTAGGCCGGCGGTAGAAATTATGGCCAAGCCGCCTATTTGGACTCCTAGCTTTACACTCGATCACTACCGAGCGTTGTTTGGCGGTGCTGGTGAAGGAGGCGTGCCTGTTTTGAGCTACTTCCGTAACTCAATAATAGTGTCTGTTGTATCAACGGTGATTGCTGTTCTTATCGGCATGTCTGGCGGTTATGCATTTGCTCGTTATCGCTTCAAGGGTAAAACAGGGTACTTTGTTGGCTTGATGCTATTTCGGGCCGTACCAGGCGTTGCGTTATCATTACCTTTGTTTATTGTGCTGTCTCGTGTAGGCATGATTGATACTCATATCGGTTTAATTTTTGTTTATGTTGCTATGAATGTCCCATTCACGATTTGGCTCACTGATGGTTTTTTCCGACAAATCCCCAAGGAATTGCATGAGGCTGCCGAAATTGATGGCTGCACCCGTTGGCAGGCTTTTTGGCAGGTAGAGTTCCCTGTGGCTCGGTCTGGTGTCGCCTCTGCTGCAATTTTCGCTTTTTTAACTTCATGGAATGAGTTCGCGTTGGCTTCACAATTGACGCGCTCCGTCGATTCAAAAACTATGCCTGTTGGCCTGTTGGACTTTACCGCGGAATTTACAATTAATTGGGGAGGCATGTGCGCGTTGGCTGTATTGATGATAATTCCCGCGCTTGTCCTAACCTTTCTGGTACAAAAACATCTTATTGCTGGCCTTACATTTGGCGGCGTAAAAGGATAAACCAATGACAGAAGTCGTTATTAAAAATGTGATTAAACGTTATGGCGAAAATCAAGCCGTACAGGGTATTAACCTTGAAATTAAAGATGGAGAGTTTGCGGTGCTTGTGGGCCCGTCTGGTTGTGGAAAGTCAACGACATTGCGAATGATTGCAGGGCTTGAGTCAGTTACTGAAGGAGACATAAGCATTGGTGGTCGACGGGTTAATGATTTACCTCCACGCGAACGAAATATCTCAATGGTGTTTCAGAACTATGCACTCTACCCACATATGACTGTGCGTGAAAATTTGGGTTTCTCGCTGAAAATTGCCAAACTTGAAGAGCAAAAAATAGCCGAAGCGGTGAACCATGCTGCGGAAATTTTGGGGCTAGATGAATTAATGGATCGTAGGCCTGCAGAGCTTTCTGGAGGACAAAGGCAGCGTGTCGCAATGGGGAGAGCCATTGTACGTGAACCTGATGTGTTCCTGTTTGATGAACCATTGTCAAACTTGGATGCAAAATTACGTACACAAATGCGCGTTGAAATAAAAAAACTGCACCAGCATGTAGGCAATACAATTATTTACGTGACCCACGACCAAGTCGAAGCGATGACGCTTGCTGATCGGATTGTATTGATGAAAGACGGCTATATTGTTCAGGTTGGAACGCCTTTAGATCTGTTTAATCAGCCGGTCAATACATTTGTCGCAACGTTTATTGGTTCTCCGCCGATGAATTTGGTTAATGCAGTTGTTCAAGGCGAAAACGCCATTGTGTTAGAGGATGGTAGTCATTTGCCAATACCGTCGTCTGCAAAAAATCGGGTGGAAGATGGTCAGAAAGTTCTACTTGGGTTTCGTGCTGATCACCTCATGCCCAAAGGCCATGCTATTTCCGAGGAAGGCCCTACCGGTGAATTTGAACTCCCCATCAATTTGAGCGAGCCGCTTGGAGCCGAGAGCATCCTTTATACGGAAATTGCAGGTCAAGAAGTGCAGGCTAAAATGCTTAACCCCCGTCCTGTAGTTTCCGGAGAGGTATTGAAATTCGAGCTCCAACTGGATAAATGCCACTTATTTGACAGTGAAACAACTGAAGCGATTAGGAGCTAATATGGCACATATTACGCGTGTCGATATTTCAATGATTGAACTAAAGCCTAAAGTTGAAAGAAAAGACGCTATTCAATCCTTTATTGCTCAAGAAACGCCGATAGTAACAATCTATGACAGCGATGGGGTAATTGGTAAGGGGTACTCGTATACCATTGGAACGGGTGGACACTCAATTATTACGTTATTGGAACGTTCACTAGCGCCTATGCTTATTGGACGAGACCCAGATTGTATAGAACAAATTTGGCGTGATTTACTTTTTTCCACTCATGCAACTTCGGTGGGAGCTATTACATCGCTTGCTATAGCAGCTATTGATATAGCACTTTGGGATTTGCGTTGTAAAAAAATGGACTTGCCTTTGTGGAAATTAGCCGGCGGATTCAAAGACCGTATTCCTCTTTATACGACAGAAGGTGGCTGGTTGCATCTAGAAACCAGTGCCTTGGTCGATGACGCACAGGCTATGCAGGAAAAAGGATTTAAGGGTTCTAAAATCAAGATAGGTAAAGAACATATTAGCCAGGACGACGCACGCTTAGGAGCTGTGCGTGCGGCCGTAGGTGATGGTTACGAAATCATGACGGATGGCAATCAGGGATTTACCCTTTCCGAAGCTATACGTCGTACTCGGATGCTTGAAAGTCATGGTGTTAGTTGGTTTGAGGAGCCTATGCCAGCTGACGATCTCACTGCTCATGCCGAACTATCACGCCATAGCTCCGTTCCTATTGCTGTTGGAGAGAGTCTTTATTCACTAAGTCAATTCAAAGATTATTTACAAATGGGTGCAGCCTCGATTGTTCAAGTTGATGTCGCACGCATCGGCGGCATTACGCCTTGGTTGAAGGTTGCGCATATGGCTGAGGCGTTCAATGTAATGGTTAGCCCTCACTTTTTGATGGAGCTGCACTTGTCGTTGGTTTGTGCGGTCCCCAATGCCAAATGGCTTGAATATATTCCGCAACTCGACGATGTGACGCAAAGTAAAATCAAAATACACAACGGAGTTGCCTTTGCGCCTCAACATTCAGGGATTGGCATTGACTGGGATGAAGAGCGCCTCAAAAAGGAAATGTTGGTTTTAATAACGATTACGGGGAATTAGTCCGTGCAACGTCTTGGGATGGTTATCGGCATAAGGCCTGAAAAAATAGATGAATATAAACGTTTGCACGCAGAGGTTTGGCCTGAGGTGTTGGAACGATTAAAACAAACACATATCAAGAATTATTCTATTTTTCTGCGCGAGCCAGAAAATCTACTCTTTGGGTATATGGAATATCACGGGAATGATTTTAACGCTGACATTAGTAAACTGTCTGACGATCCAAAAACACAAAAATGGTGGCGCTTAACCGACCCCTGTCAAGAACCGCACACCAGCCGAAACGAAGGTGAACAATGGTCGACAATGCAACAAGTATTTTTTATGGAGTGACAAAAAATGAATGTAAAACTAGGAAAACTAGCAGGTAAAACAGTACTTATTACTGCAGCAGGGCAAGGGATTGGCCGGGCTACGGTGGAAGTTTTTGTGCAGGAAGGTGCGAACGTACATGCTTGCGACATCAACGATACCGCAATCAATGAGCTCAACATGATCGAAGGGGTCAGTGCTTTTCATCTTGATGTCACTAATGCCAAAGCAGTTGAGACGGTAGTCGCCAAACTAGGAACACTAGATGTGTTGTTTAACTGTGCGGGTTACGTTGCTAGCGGCTCCATTCTTGAATGCGATGAAAAGGACTGGGACTTTAGTTTTGATCTTAATGTGAAGGCCATGTATCGCCTGATCAAACTTACCTTACCATCGATGCTTGAAAATGGTGGCGGGTCGATTATAAATATGTCATCGGTAGCGTCCTCCTTAAAAGGTGTTCCGAATAGGTTCGTTTATTGTGCATCAAAGGCTGCAGTTATAGGTATGACTAAAGCTGTCGCGGCCGATTTTGTCACCAAAGGCATTCGTTGTAATGCGATTTGTCCAGGAACCGTTGATAGTCCATCCCTTCACGATCGCTTACGTGATACAGGTGACTACGATAAAGCACTCACTGACTTTATTGCGCGGCAACCAATGGGACGCGTAGGTCGAGCCTATGAAATAGCAATGCTTGCATTGTATCTGGCTAGTGATGATAGCTCGTTTACCACAGGTCAAACTCATGCCATTGATGGCGGTTGGTCAATCTAATATTCAAGGAATCTACACATGAAACTTTTACGTTTTGGTTCATTAGGAGCTGAAAAACCAGGGATTTTGGATGCCAACGGGGATATACGCGAGTTGTCATCAGTGGTGGGTGATATAGCAGGCGATTTTTTGAGTGATGAATCGCTTGAAAAAATTCGTAGCGTTGACATTGAAAGTTTGCAGGTCGTTAACGGCAGTCCGCGCATTGGCGCCTGCGTTGGCAGTGTTGGCAAGTTCATATGCATCGGTTTGAATTATGCAGACCACGCAGCAGAAAGTGGTTTGGAATTGCCGGAAGAGCCGGTAGTTTTTTTCAAGGCGACTTCTGCAATTTCAGGGCCTAATGATGATGTTGAAATTCCACGTACGTCGGTGAAAACCGATTGGGAAGTGGAGCTTGGCGTTGTGATTGGAAAGTATACAAAATATGTTTCACCTCAAGATGCACTAGATCATGTTGCGGGCTACTGTGTAGTGAATGATATTTCTGAGCGAGATTTCCAAATGCATCGCTCGGGTCAATGGGTGAAGGGGAAATCATGCGACACCTTTGGTCCAATCGGACCTTGGCTAGTGACGCGCGATGATATTCCCGACCCCCAAAATCTGGATATGTATCTTGAGGTTAATGGACACCGCTATCAAAATGGCTCAAGCAAAACGATGCACTTTGATGTCGCAACTTGTATTTCGCACCTATCTCAATTCATGAGCTTGCATCCTGGAGATATAATATCGACAGGCACACCACCGGGCGTTGGCCTTGGCTTGAAACCAGAAAAGTATCTTAAAGCGGGTGATAAAATGGAGTTGTCGATTCAAGGTTTGGGCGTGCAAAAACAAGAAGTGGTGGCTGGATAATGGTTACTATTACGAATATTACAACGCATGATTTACGTTTCCCAACGTCGGATTCGCTCGATGGTTCAGACGCCATGAACCCTGCCCCGGATTATTCAGCTGCTTATGTTGTTCTGGAAACAGATGGTGAACATGAAGGTCATGGATTAACCTTTACCATTGGGCGTGGCAATGAAATTTGTATCTCAGCGATTAAAGCACTGTCACATTTGTTGGTTGGTCTAGATTTAGATTGGATTCGTTTAGATATGGGGCGGTTTTGGCGTCACATTACGGGCGATAGTCAATTGAGATGGATTGGCCCTGACAAAGGGGCTATCCACTTGGCTACGGGAGCTGTTGTAAATGCAGTTTGGGACCTGTTGGCCAAAGAAGCTGGTAAACCTGTTTGGCTACTTGTGGGAGAAATGTCGCCCGAAGAAATTGTCAAGCTTGTTGATTTTCGTTATATGACGGACGTACTTACTCCAGCTGAAGCACTGGATATTTTGCAAAAAGCTGAAACAGGCAAAGCAGAACGCATCTCCAAGTTAAAAAAGGAAGGTTATCCTTGCTACACCACCTCTGCTGGCTGGCTAGGTTATTCCGATGACAAATTGCGTAGTCTTTGCCGAGAAGCCAGAGAATCAGGATTTACGCACGTCAAGTTTAAAGTTGGACGTGACCTAGATGAAGACATTCGCCGCTTAACTATTGCTCGTGAGGAGCTTGGTGAAGCAATGAATATTATGATTGATGCCAACCAAGTTTGGGAAGTTGATGAGGCGATTAGGTGGGTTAAAGCCCTTGCGTTTGCACGGCCTCTGTTCATTGAAGAGCCGACAAGCCCAGATGACATTTTTGGCCACAAGAAAATTCGCCAAGCTATTGCCCCAATCAGAGTTGCGACTGGTGAAATGTGTCAAAATCGCGTTATGTTCAAGCAGTTTATTGCTAATGACGCACTTGATTTTGTACAAATTGATAGTTGTCGTTTGGGAGGCTTGAATGAGGTGATTGCTGTTCAATTGATGGCCGCTAAGTTCGGGCTCCCTGTTTGGCCCCATGCAGGTGGTGTAGGTCTTTGTGAATATGTTCAGCATCTTGCGATGATTGATTATGTCGCGATTACGGGAGAAAAAGATGATAAGCGAGTTGAGTTTGTTGATCATCTTCACGAGCACTTTATTGACCCTTGCGTTGTAAAAAACGGGTCGTATATGGCGCCGGATAATGTAGGATTTTCTATAGAAATGAAGCCACAGACATTGAAAGAGTTTAATTTTTTGGGGCAGGATTAATCGTGGGGCAGTCATTGATAATTGATGCGCATCAGCACTTTTGGTTATTAGCACGGGGCGATTATGCATGGATATCGCCTGATTTAGGACTGCCTCTTTATCGAGACTATTTGCCTGAAGATATAGCGCCTATATTAAGGCTTGCTGGTGTCGATCAAACAGTCGTAGTGCAGGCTACTCCCACGGAAGCAGAAACTGAATTCTTATTGGAGATTGCCACCAAGTATGACTTTGTGGCAGGTGTAGTAGGATGGGTGGATATGGAGGATGTTGATTTTGAAACAAAGCTTTTAAACTTCAACGAGCATGAAAAATTTTGCGGTATTCGTGTGATGCTGCAAGATATAGGTGACGATGCCTATATCCTGCGCCCCAAGGTATTAGAAAATCTCCAGATTCTACAAAAGCATGATATTTCCTTAGACATATTAACGAAGCCTGCTCAGCTGGCCCATGTAACTGATGCATTACGTAACGTATCCAATATTCGCGCTGTAGTGAATCATATCTCAAAACCTGCAATCGGCGGTGATGGGTATGAGGCATGGGCGTTTGAGTTGGCGGAAATCGCGGAACTGCCATCTGTGTATTGCAAATTATCGGGGATTATCACAGAGGTCGTACATGATCAATGGGGGCCACAAGACTTGGAGCCTTATATTAAGCACACGATTGATGTATTTGGCGTAGAGCGGTTGATGTTCGGCAGCGATTGGCCTGTTTGCCTCTTGGCGGGACAATATACTGAAGCCTTAAATGCGCTTATCTACGTACTTAAAAAAGAGATGAGCCCAACTGATATCAGTTTGATTTTGGGTGAAAATGCAATTAATTTTTACCAGCTGGGTGGAACTAAATGAAGCAAATGTTGAAAAAAAAACTGGGTACTACTGGGCTAGAGGTTACTCAGATTTCATTTGGTTGTGCAAGTATTGGAAACCTTGGAAAGGCTATTTCTGATGAAGAGGCTCTAGCAGTTCTAAGCCATGCATGGTCTGTGGGAATTAATTATTTTGACACGGCGCCGCATTATGGACGTGGCCTTTCAGAACAGAGATTAGGGAGTTTTCTGCGCCACAAACCCCGGAATGACTACGTGATTTCAACTAAGGTTGGGCGCGTATTATCGCCGGGTGAGCACAGAGCAGAGGTCGATGGATATATGAATCCATGGCCTAATAATGCTCGTTATGACTATTCTGGTAAAGGTATCCGCGAAAGTTTTGAGGCGAGCTGTGAGCGGCTCCATACAGACTATATAGATATCCTCTATGTGCATGACCTTGGCGTTTATACCCATGGAGAAAAGGAAAATGAGGCGCACACTGCCAATTTTTTAGCGACGGGAGTGGATGAGCTGAAACGGCTAAAGGCAGATGGTAAAATCGCAGCGTTTGGACTTGGGGTTAATGAAACGAAAATATGTATTGATGTTATGAAGCATGTTTTACTAGATGTGATATTGATCGCTGGACGGTTAAGTTTGCTCGATCGGTCTGCTGATTCTGAATTAACAGGAATGTGCAGAGAAGTCGGCACAAGTTTGGTTTTGGGGGGTATTTTCAATTCTGGAATTTTAGCAACAGGGGCAAAATCTGGCGCGACTTACGATTATGGCCCCGCGCCTGAGCACATCTTAGATGCAGTACGTAAAGTTGAAGTGAAAGCAAATCAAGCTGGTCTATCCCTTGCTGAAGCCGCATTGCAGTTCGCTTTGCATCACCCATCCTCAACATCGGTGCTGCTAGGTACCGGTAAAGTCGAAAGCCTTCAGCGCAATCTTGATGCAGCCAATAAAACAATGACAGCAGCTGCAATGGCTTTTATCAGCGTATTAAAAGCTAAAGACTGACTCTGACTGACGGAACCCTATGATAACAGCGGTTTTAGCCAATTATCAGCCAATAGGAAGGTGACCAGAGACAGATCAGTGATGACACTTTTCAAAAAAAGCGCACTTAAGCCCTAAAAGCGCACTTATTCATGTTTTTATGTAAAACTATTTATATGAGAAATAAGATATAAGAAGTAAGGTTTTTGACACAAAGCTGTATTAGTGCGCTTCTGGGGCTTAAGTGCGCTTTTTGGTCAGTTAGAACGTCAGTGGGTTACCATTCGGCTGAACGAAAGCTCTATACGGGCCAATCCAATGATTTTCCTTCTACTACCGTCTAAAACGTGCCCTCGCTCCGCTAGTCTTTTGGTCAGAGCGCTTGATGATAGGCGGCAATGTCCATTACTAAAGGCCCAGTCTTGGTAAAGTCGATAACATGATGCTTTGTCAATCTTGCTGTTAGAGTCTAGCGTGTAACTGTCTTCAATAAAAATGCCAAGAGTGTCCGACTCGGTTTGGTAGCTGGCCATTGCTGCCTCCACGCTCTTGGGGATCTGTAATCCATCTCGACTATAGTCGCGTAGTCCTGACAGAAGCCAGTTTAAAATACCGCTGCCTTCTTGCTTGAGTCTCGATGGGAGCATTTTGTCTTGCTGATCGGGGTGAATTACTTGATCAAAACCAATGAGCATAGGTATGCGCCACATTGAGTGTGTTGTGTCTGTAATTATGGGCCGGTGGTTACCCGCCAAGCACAGTTTCTGGTTCCATCTATCCCCTTGCTAAATCAACTTCCCTTTGGACAAATAACACATCAGGCCCTTTCAAAGCCTCGGGCAATTTCATAATCTGTGACCACCTTATCGAATTCTTCTTGCTCCCAC
>Ga0115000_10001999_pt1 | contig 17768 bp, 15 predicted proteins | sample ArcticOcean_MG_C_6_FD_89690 | JGI IMG/M metagenome (GOLD analysis project Ga0115000, IMG submission 89690) | Marine microbial communities from western Arctic Ocean - ArcticOcean_MG_CB8_128 | ecosystem: Environmental > Aquatic > Marine > Oceanic | place: Arctic Ocean: Canada Basin | collected...
CGCAACCACTGACAGCTCAGCGGCCTTGACCTGGGGTTTTGTTGGTGGGCGATGGGGGACTCGAACCCTCGACCTCTGCCGTGTGAAGGCAGCGCTCTAGCCAGCTGAGCTAATCGCCCGGAAGCGACGACGATATCGCACTTACGCTGGTTTTCGACATCGAGCGTTAGCCAGGAATCGCGAACACGGAGACGAGCGTCGCGCCACCTTCCGAGCGAAACTCGGAGTGGGTGGTGCCCGTCTCTGCGGCGTAAGCGTGACCGGCGAGCATGGTCACACCGTTCGACACCAGGTCACCTTCGAGGATGTAGCTGAACTCGGCGTCGGTGTGGTCGTGGGCGCCGCCGACGTATCCCGCTGCGAAGCGGAAGAGCGCGATCATCCGACCATCGGCCGCTCCGAGCGACTTCATCTCGACACTGAGGCCGAGGTCCATCCACGGCTCGGCGTCTTGATCGGCAAACGTCCATCCAGCAGTGAGGTCGGTCATTTGTCGACCCAATGTCATGCGAGACTCCAACGATGGCCGACGCTCGCCCCGCACGCACTCGCACTCCCCCACCGCCGCTTCGGCCCGTGCAGGTGATCTCGACGGAAGCGTTGTCATCTCGGATGCTGCGGATTCTCCTCGGTGGCGACGCGCTCGATGGCCTAGTGATCGACGAGATCGCGGCCAGCGTCCGTGTGGTGATCGCGTGGCCGGGCGAAGTGTTTGTGCTACCCGAGTGGAATGGCAACGAGTTTCTGTTGGCCGACGGACGGCGACCGGCGCTGCGCACGTTCACGCCGGTGGTGCTGGTGGACAACACGATCACGCTCGACATCGTTCGCCATCCCGGCGGCGCGATCTCCGACTGGGCCGAGACCGCTCAACCTGGCGATCCTGCTGCCATTTCCGGCCCGGGTCGAGGCGAGACCATCGACCCCAACGCCAACCGCTACGTGTTGCTCGGCGACGAGACTGCGATGCCGGCAATCCGTCAGCTGATCGAAGCGATCCCAGCATCGATCGACATCGAGGTTCACCTCGAAACCGAGACCGCCGACGCCGCCCTTCCCCTGCCCGACAGAGCAACAACGCACTGGCACGTCGCCGACCCCGGCGGCACACCGGGAAGCACCCTGCTCGCGGCGTTGCGCACGATCGAAATTGGCGACAACGACTGCGTTTGGGCTGCGGGCGAAGCGGCCGCCGTGCAGGCCTTGCGCAAACACCTCTTCAACGAGCGCGGCATCGACCGCAGCCGCGCCACCGTCCGCGGCTACTGGAAAGTGCCTCGCCCCACCGAGACCGACTAGAGCGGGGCGATCGGATCGAAGCCAAGCAGGTCTTCGATCCAGGCGGTTGTCTGCAGCACGCCGAGATCGTCGAGCTGATGCCCGACAATCTGCAGCCCCACCGGCATGCCGGCGGCCGTGAACCCGGCGTTGGTCGTACCCGCGGGCCGGCGAGTCACATTGAACCCGTAGGTGTAGCTCACCCACGCAGAGGTCTCTTCGCCATCGATCGTGCCGCTCTTCTCGGAGACAGGTGTCTGGCCGGCAACTGTCGGCGAGAGCAAGGCATCGAAGCCCTCCATCTTCTCGGCCAACTTGAGCGACAGCGACTGCGCTTGTTTGCGGGCCTCTTCCACCGAGTCCGGAGTGAGGAGATCGCCGGCGAACGAAAGGATCTCCTGCAGGCCGGGCGTGACGAGCGCGAACTTCTCAGGGTCGTTCATCGCCTCCCGGAAGACGGGCACCATGCCGCCGTAGAACAGGAGCGCAAACGGACCCATCAGGTCAGCGAGTACCGGGCCGATCTCCACGACTTCCACGCCCGCTGCTTCAATCTGATCGACGGCGCTCTTGCACACCGCGAGGATCTCCCCGTCGGGTGCTTGGCCTTCGATGCTGGGCGCCCACAACACCCGCTTCGGGGCGGGCGGGTTGTTGAGCGCAGAGCGATATGACTCGGCCGGAGCATCGAGCGAACGCAGGTCGCCGGGTGTTGGGCCACAGACCACATCGAGGGCCAGCGCCACGTCACGAATTCGTCGAGCCATCGGGCCAACCGTCGAGAGATCAGCCGCACCCATCGGCGAGGGCCCGCTCGGCACTCGGCCCTGTGACGGCTTGTGACCAGACATGCCGGTGAGCGCTGACGGGATACGGATCGAACCGCCACCGTCCGAGCCAGTAGCCAGCGGGACCATGCCCGAGGCGATCGCGGCAGAGGTGCCGCCCGACGAACCGCCCGGCGAACAGTCGGTGTTCCACGGGTTCTTCGTTGCCCCGAACACCGGGTTGAACGTATCGCCGATCCAGCCGGCCTCCGGCGTGTTCGTCTTGCCGATCACGACGCAACCGGCGGCCCGTAGACGGGCGACCTCGGTTGCGTCTTCGGTGCAGGGCTCGGTGCCGCTGGTGACAATCGAGCCGCGGGTGGTGATGAACCCGGCCGCGTCTTCGAGATCCTTCACGCCGATCGGAATACCGGCGAGCGGGCCAACGTCTTCCCCGGCGTCGATGCGGGCGTCGATAGCGGCAGCCTGCGCACGCGCATCGTCGGCATTGATCGCCACGAATGCGTTCAACACCGGATTTACCTCGTCGATGCGAGCCAGCGCGGCATCGGTCACCGCCGCAGCCGTGAGTTCGCGGGCGCAAACCCGGCGAGCGAGCTCTTCAACGGAGACGGTGCGGAAATCGGGGACGGTCATGGCGCCAAGTTAGAGGCCCATAGCGGCGACTGCCGGATGTCAGGTGTTGTCGGCGACCAGCTGCCGGATCTGTTCGGCTTCGCCGGGCCGAACGTTGCCGTCTTGCAGGCGAAGGTCGGCCGCGGCCGGCAACCACTTGACCGCCTCGGTTCGACCGCTCGCCTTGAGAAACGCGTTCACAAAGGTGTTGCGGCCCATTTCGACGATGCGTTGCTCGAACGCGCTTCCGTCCACCTCGCTCGACGCCATGATCACCCAGGTGTAGGCGGGTTCGGCCCCGGCTGGTCCGATCGCCACGTTGTCCCAGTCGATCACGATCGGTCCGCGCTTCGTGAGAAACACATTGTCGGGATGTAGGTCGCCGTGCATCAGCACACCACCTTCCCCGAACGGCTTCGCGAGATCGAGGGGCGGCAGCGCCACGGCGGCGAGCTGACGATGAAGGTCGGCCAGCATGCGAGCCCACGAGCGGATTCGCCATGGCTTCACCGGGAACGAGTCGAGCATCGTTCGCCCTACGATCTTCTCCATCACAAGATCGGCCCCGTCGATGTCGAACACCTCCGGCACCGGGAACCCGGCATCGTGGAGGTACTGCACGACCTGCGCCGATTCGTTGTGGTCGCGCCCGTTGCGATTCCGTCGCAAGACGCGGCCATCACCAACGTTGTAGATGTCGGCCTCTCTACCCCGCCCAAGCAATGGTCCCGGGTCGGTCGTCATTCGGTCACGAAGTCTCTCGGTCGGACCCGTAGTGTTTCAACTCGACGGTGTTGCCATCGGGGTCGCGCACGTAGAGGCCAAGGCCATAACCCTGCGCGCCCCAGATCCGCGACGGGCCGGAGATCACGTCGAACTCTCCCGAAGCGGCGACGACCTCAAGGTCGACATCGTCGGCGACCCGCATCGAGAAGTGGTCGAGGTTCACCCCAGTTCGTTCGGCAACAAACAGGTCGATCACCGTGTGTTCGTTCACCCGCAACGAGAGAAACGGCACCTCACCCGCTCGCCACTCCGCTTCACGTTCGCTCACGAGACCGAGCTTGTCTCGATACCAAACCAGCGACCGCTCGGGATCGGCCACGTTGAGCACAACATGATCATGGCCAACCACTTCCACCAACGGAGTTGCTCGGGCGGGAGGAATCATGATTCGCGAACCTAGTGGGTTCGCTAGTGTCACCCCAGTGCCACTGGTCACGTGCCCCCACTGCGCCGAGGACGAGAACCTCGAAGGCGCCAACGTCGACGGCACCATCACGATCACCTGCGGCGAGTGCGGCGCAATCTGGGATCGAGACATGACCCCCCGGTGTGACAAGTGCGACAGCACCGACGTGCGCGAAGCGCTGCAGGCGATCCTCGACAAGTCTCGCGGCACCCAGCTCTCGATCCAGTCGATGAAAGTCGTATGGCTCTGCCCTGAGTGCGACCCTGACACTCTGCGTCGCTACCTCGACTCCAACACGCCGCTCCCTCCCGACGTCATGCCGGTCGACCCGAAGTAGCTGGCGATGGCGTACCAAGCGGTGTTGTTCGACTGGATGTTGACGCTGGCCGACTATCCCCTTCCCGCCACGATGCTGCAGCAACAACAACAGCCGCAGCAACCACCGCAGCAACGGGCCTGGCAAAGAGCCGCGCCAACCATTGGAACGTAAGCCACCCGGCCGGACGAGAAACCGGCCGAATATTGAGACTAATTGTCGACAAGAAGTTGAGCGAGCCGTTCGAGTCCGGCGACCCTTGAGCCTTTGACAAGCACAGCGTCTCTCTCACCGAGGGGCGGGTCGGACCGCATCGAGACCAGGAGTCGAAGGGCCTCGGGGATACCCGACGCGAGCGCGGTAGCGGTCTCGCGTTCTGCGTCACCCACCGGCAGGTAGTCGGATGCCCCAACGGCAATCAGATCGATGCCGAGTTCATCGGCGAGTGTGCCGATCCTTTGGTGTTCGGTCTCGCTCGTGGCTCCGAGCTCCGCCATCTCGCCGAGCACTGCAACACGCCGCGCTGCGGGCAGAGCGGCAAGCGACCGCAGTGCCGCGGCCATGGACATCGGGTTGGCGTTGTAGCTGTCGTCGAGAATAGAAGCGCCACTTGCCGACCGGTGGAGTGCCATACGCATTGGCGACAAGACCGGCGACGCCAGTCCGGTAGCCACCGCATCGAACGGCACCCCCGACGCCAGCGCGGCAGCCGCGGCCGCGGCCGCATTGTCGACGAGGTGAATGCCGCGCGCTCCGAGAGTTATGGCGCCACCCCCCCACGGCGACTGGAGTTCGAACGACGGCACGAGCTCATCGTCGAGCCTGATGTTGCGGGCCGACACATGGTCGCCCGCAGCGGGGCCAGTTCGAAACGTCACGACGCAGGCGTCAGTGCGCGAGGCCATGGCGGCGACCAACGGATTGTCGGCGTTGAGGACGGCAATGCCCCCGTCGACCGCGGACGGCAGCGACTCGACCAGCTCTCCCTTCGCCTCGGCCACGCCCTCGACGGAGCCGAACTCGCTCGTGTGAGCGGACCCGACCGTCGTCACGATGCCGATGTTGGGGCGGCCGACCGAGCACAGGTGGGCAATGTGGCCGATTCCGCGGGCGCCCATCTCGAGCACCAGGGCCTCGGTGTCGTCGGGCGCTCCAAGGATGGTGAGCGGCACACCGATCTCGTTGTTGAACGAACGATGGCTGGCATGGGTTGGCCGATCGGCGCTGAAGATCGAGGCCAGCAGATCCTTCGTGGTCGTCTTCCCGACTGAGCCGGTGATGCCGACCACGATCTGGCCGTCGAGCCGCGTCCGAGCAGCCGAACCAAGCTCGGTGAGGGCCCGGGCGGTGTCGTCGACCTCGATCACAACGAGCGCGGAGTCGGTGTTACCAAGGTCGTCGGCCGCACGGGACGAGAACGTCACCGCCGCTCCCGACGACGCCACGAAGTCGTGCCCATCGCGCTCGGCGAGCAGCGGGACGAACAACGACGATGCCCGGTCGAGGTGCTCGGCGATCTCTCGGCTGTCCTGGGTGACCCAGGTGACAACGGTCGATGGGTCGCCCTGAGAGACGACCCCACCAACGACATCCGCGATCTCTGCGGCGAACCAGCGCATATGGGCAGTGTGACACGACTACCGTCGAGCCAGATGCCTGGTCCCGAGAACCCTGTGGAGAATTCCGACACCGACCAGATCCGTCTGGTTGTGCTCTTCGGCGGCCGGTCGGCCGAACACGATGTGTCGTGTGTGTCCGCCCGCCATGTTCTCGCCGCGGCAAACCCGCGTCGCTACGAGGTCGAACCGATCGGCATCACCCGCAACGGCAGCTGGGTATTGGCCGAAGCGGCGCTGAAAGCGCTCGCCGAGAGCGGCGACAATCTCCCCGAGAGCCTCACGGCCGACGGTCCCGCCGTCGACGTACTCCCCATCCTTGCCAACAACACCGCATTACCAACCGTGGTGTTCCCCGCCCTCCACGGGCCGATGGGCGAAGACGGCACCGTGCAGGGCCTTCTCGAACTCGCTGGCGTCCCCTATGTCGGAGCGGGCACGCTCGCCTCCGCGCTGTGTATGGACAAGGTGAAGGCCAAGATTCATCTCACCGCCCATGGGATCCCGCAGGGCGAATTCCGCTGGCTCACAGTCGACACTGATGAATTCGGCGGTGTCCGCCGCCCCGACGGCAGTTCGTCCACCGTCGGCCAAGAGGTCGACGCCGCCATCGAAACTCTCGGCACACCCCTCTTCATCAAACCCGCCAACATGGGTTCCTCGGTGGGTGTCTCGCGGGCAACCAATCGGGACGAAGCGATCGCCGCTGTGGAACTCGCGGCCTCCTACGACCGCATCGTCATCATCGAAGAAGAGATCGTTGGCCGAGAGATCGAGATCGCCGTCCTCGGTAATGAAGACCCCGAGGCCAGCGTGGCCGGCGAGATCATTCCCGGGGCCACCTTCTACGACTACACCGACAAATACGAAGACGGCGCCGACCGGCTCATACCCGCGCCACTCGAACCGCCAGAGCTGGCCGAGATTCAGCGCCTCGCTATCGCCACGTATCGCGCCCTCGGCGTGGAAGGGCTCGGCCGTGTCGACTTCTTCTACGAAACCGAACGAGCCGACGGGCGCCCCGGTCGCGGGTGGCTCGTCAACGAACTCAACACGATGCCAGGCTTCACCCCCATCTCGATGTACCCGGAAATGTGGGCGGCCAGCGGCCTCGACTATCCGTCACTCATCGACAAGCTCGTCGAGTTGGCGCTCTCCCGCCATCGGCGCCAGCAGGGCCACACCCGCACCGACCACTAGAGAGGTCGAGAAGCTGGTCAGGATTTCGGCAACGGGGCAAGCGCGGCTCGCAGGAAACGAATGAGTTCCTGCCGTCGACCAACCGTGGCCCGCAGCGTTGGGTCCATTCCCAGCGCGCGCTGCACTTCGAGTTCGGTCGCTACCCCCACCACCGTGGAGTAGAGCGACAGAAGTAACATCGAAGGGTCAGACGTACGTAGACGCCCGCCATCCATCTCTCGCTGAAGGAAGTCGCGAGCCCGGTCGAAGGTTGGTGCAACGTGGGCGCCCAGCCGCGACGCAGCATCGGATCCGGGCCTGGTCACCTCTCGCACCAGTCCAAGCAGTTCCGGTCGACGAACGGCCAGGCGAAAGACACGGCGCACGATCGCTTCGACCTGGGCGATGCCGGACAATCCACGTGATGCCTCCGCCTCAAACACTTCGACGAGGTCTGCGGCCGCGTCGTCGACGACCGAATCAAACAACGCCTGCTTCGACGGGAAGTAGTAGAGGATCGTCTGCTTCCGGACGCCGAGTTGTTCCGCTAGGGCATCCAGTGAGGTGGCGGCAAATCCGACGGTGCCGTAGGCCCCAAGCGCAACAGCGAGAATGCGTGCTCGTGTCGGTGTCTCCGGCATAAACGATGGTCTACACCCGTTCTCTACCAATTGGTAGAGAGTCCTGATAGAACAAGGATCGTGGGAATGGAGCACCGGTGATTCGCGAAGAGCTGAACCAGGCGAGAATCGCGGTTACGGGCTCCACCGGTTTTCTCGGTACGGCGCTTGTCGAGCGACTCCTGCGCAGTGCCCCCGAGTGTGAACTCGTTCTGATTGTTCGGCCCGGCCGGCGAGGCGCCCAGCATCGTGTCGATCGAGACATCCTTCGCAACGACGCTTTCGACCGACTCCGCGAACAGACCCAAGCACAGATCGACGCCGGCGAATCCACCGAGACGTTCGACGAGATGTGCGCCCGCCGCGTGTTCGCGGTTGGCGGCGATGTGGGCACCGACGGTATTGGACTCGACGAAGATGGGCTCGCGCTTCTCGCGACCTGCGATCTCGCAATCCACTCCGCCGCGGCCGTGAGCTTCGACTCCGCGCTCGACGACGCCGTCGAGGTCAACCTTCTCGGCCCGACTCGAGTCGCCCGGGCGCTGCAGAGCGCCGCCGACATTCGTACCGCACCCACCCGCACCGGACGACCTACCGGCGAGCCCGGCCACCTCGTTGCCGTGAGCACCTGTTATGTCGCGGGCAGTCGCCGCGGCAGAGCGCCTGAGCAGCTCGTCAACGAGTCGCCGTTTTTCGTCGACATCAGCTGGCAGGCCGAAGTCGACAACGCTCGCCGAGCCCGAATCGACTACGAACAGGCCAGCCGCACCCCCGAGCGCCTCGCCGAACTCGGCAAGGAAGCCCACCGTCAACTCGGCGCCGCGGGCACTCCCGCGATCGCCGAAAAGGTCGAGCAGCTTCGTGACCGCTGGGTCGGTCAGCGCATGACGGACGCCGGACGGGCCCGCGCCAGCAGCCTCGGCTTCCCCGACGCCTACGCGTTCACCAAGTCTCTCGGCGAGCGAGCCCTCGGTGAGACCCGCGGCAACGTGCCCGTCAGCATCGTGCGGCCCTCGATCATCGAGTCCGCCCTCGCCGAACCAGTGCCCGGCTGGATCCGCGGCTTCCGCATGGCCGAGCCGGTTATCGCGGCCTACGCCCGTGGTCTCCTCGTGCAGTTCCCGGGTGTGCCCGAGGGAACGATCGATGTCATCCCGGTGGATCTTGTGGTCGCCACGATCATGGCGGTCGCGGCCCGCGGTCCCGAGTTCAACGACAAGGGCGAACACACACCCGACGTTGTGCAGATCGCTTCCGGCGGCGCGAACCCGCTGAAGTACGGCCAGCTTGTCGACCTCGTGCAGGCGTACTTCACCGAGCGCCCGGTCTACGACGAGTACAACCAGCCGATCTCGGTTCCCGACTGGAGCTTCCCCGGCCGCGGTCGAGTCTCTCGCCAGCTCAAGCGGGCCCGCAAGGTCCTCGACGTGAGCGAACGAGTACTCGACGCCCTCCCCCTCCGAGGCAAACAAGCCGACATCGGCGCCGATCTCGAAGAGAAGCGCGAACAGCTCGAGCGGGCCGGCGGCTACGTCGAGCTCTACGGCGCCTACGCCGAGTGCGAGGCGATCTACCAACTCGACCGCCTCTACGCGCTGTGGGGCAGCCTCGACGACGAAGACCGCGAGAACTTCGTCATGGATCCAATCGCAGTCGATTGGCCCACCTACATCAACGAGGTGCAGCTCCCCTCCACGGTGAAAGCCGCTCGCCTCAAGATGGCGCCCGGCCGCAAGGTCAACACGAGCCGAGCCGACCGCATCCGCAAGAACGTGCTCGCGCCCGAACGGCAGCTCGCCGTCTTCGATCTCGAAAACACGCTGATCGCCAGCAACGGCGTGGCCAGCTACACCTGGCTCGCCACCCGCAATCTCGACACGCCCGAACGCATCCGGTTCGCCGCAAAGATCATCCGGGAAGCACCGACGCTGCTCTCACTTGACCGGGCCGATCGCTCGGATTTCTTGCGCTACTTCTACAAGCGGTTCGATTCTGCATCGGTCGAGGGTCTCGACGCCGAGGCGCTCGAGATGATGAGCGACCTGCTGATCACCAAGTCATTCCCCGATGGCATCCGGCGGGTTCGTGAACATCGACGGATGGGTCACCGCACCCTGCTGATCACCGGTGCCCTCGATCTCGTCGTGAAGCCGCTGGCGCCACTGTTTGATGACATCATCGCGGCCGAGATGAGCGAAGTCGACGGCGTCTACACCGGGCGTTTGCGCGGCGTCCCGCCGACCGGTGAAGCTCGCTACCAAGTGCTCGTCGATTACGCCGACGAGCACGGCCTCGACCTCCGCGAGTCCGTCGCCTATGCGGACTCCTCGTCGGATCTACCGATGCTCGAAGCCGTCGGCTTCCCGGTCGCCGTCAATGCCGAAACAAAACTCGCCTCGATCGCCCGCCGCCGCGGCTGGCTGATCGAGCACTGGTCCAAGTCCGCGGGCGCCCCCAACCGGGTCGTCCCCATTGGACCGCGTACCCATCGCGGTCCAATCCGTAACCGAAGGGGTTCTCGTGTCTGATCCTCGTAACCGAGCACCACGTCCCGGCTTCGTGCTGGATGTCGACAAGTCGACGCCGCCGATCCTGTTCCACCATGGCGAACAATTCCGCCTTGAGAAGCTGCCGGCCGACCGCAGCCGCGTGATCTATCCGGCCGAACCGCTCCCCGGCATCAAAGATCCCGACGAGGCAATTCGGCAGGCGCTGCTCAATCCGATCGACGACGATCCGCTGCCGACCATCCTCACGCCGGGGATGAAGCTCACGATCGCGTTCGACGACATCTCTCTGCCGTTGCCGTCAATGCGAAAGCCCGACATTCGTCAGCGGATCATCGAGCAGGTACTCGATATGGCCGCCGCCGCGGGCGTCGATGATGTCCATCTCATCGCCGCCCTCGCCCTGCATCGGCGCATGACTGAGCCCGAGCTTCGCCACGCCCTCGGCGATCGCGTCTACGACGCCTTCGCTCCGCAGGGTGCGCTCTACAACCATGACGCGGAAGACCCCGACGGCATGGTCGAGTTGGGTCTGACCCGCCACGAAGAGCAAGTCACGATGAACAAGCGGGCCGCCGAGTCCGATCTTCTCATCTACGTGAACCTCAACATCGTGTCGATGGATGGCGGCTGGAAGTCCACAGCCACTGGCCTCTCCAGCTACACCGGCATTCGGCACCACCACAACGTGAAGACGATGCTCGAGTCGAAAAGCTTCATGGACCGTCACAAGTCCGAGCTGCATCACTCGAACTGGCGCCAGGGCGAAGTCATCAAGGCCCACGGCCCGCGTATCTTCCAGATCGAAACCACGATCAACAACAACACCTTCGGCTACGATGGCCCCCTGCATGTGCTCCAAAAGCGCGAGTGGGAATGGACAGCCCGCGACCGGGCCACGTTCGTCGGCATGAAGACTGGCCTCGACGCAATGCCGGCGAGCGCTCGCCGGAAGATCTTCCAGGGATGGAAGGCGCCATACGAGCTCACTTCGGTGCAGGCCGGCGAGGTCGAAGCCGTCCATGAGAAGACGCTCGAGCATTGTTTCGCTCAGCACATCGTGCCGGTCGAGGGTCAGACCGATGTCCTCACGTTTGGTCTCCCCTACATCTGTCCGTACAACGTCAACTCGGTGATGAACCCGATCCTCGTGATGTGCCTCGGGCTCGGCTACTTCTTCAACATGTACCGCGGTAAGCCGCTGGTGCGTGAGGGCGGCGTGCTCATCATGAGCCACCCCACCCCATGGGAATTTCATCCCGTGCACCACCCGAGCTACATCGATTTCTTCGAGCAGGTTCTGACGGACACGACCGACCCGGCCGAAATCGAGAAGAAGTACGAGAAGCAGTGGGCGGAAGACGAGTGGTACCGCCACCTCTACCGCACGAGCTACGCCTACCACGGCGTGCACCCGTTTTACATGTGGTATTGGGGCTCACATGCCATGCAATACCTCGGCCGCGTGATCATTGTCGGCGGCGATCCTCGGTCGGTTCGCCGTCTCGGCTTCACCCCCGCATCGACGATGCAAGACGCCCTCGAGATGGCCAGCGATGTTGTCGGGCCGCGCCCCACTATCACCCACCTCCACAACCCCCCAATCCTCATGGCCGACGTCACATGACCCCCGGTTTTCGCTTCTGTGACGAGTTACCCGCCTGTCAGGCGGACAAATCGTCACAGAACGGTGGGGGTGGGTGGTGAGCAAGCTGTCGCGGCAGGTGAATCTGCCGAAGTTGCCCGCCGCGCTTTCACCGGTGAAGCAGTTCCGCTCGCTCGGTTTTCCGTATCGCTCGCCATCGACGCCACGTGGCGTCGATCCCGCGCCAGCCGAGAAGACCACCGGCGCGCACTACGACACGGCGTGGGCGCGACGGACTCCGGCCCGCATGGCAAGAGCAGCGATCATCGACGGGCCGATGCGTCTCATGGTGTCGGGCCTCGCCGCCCCCGACCGGCGCGGCACCGACCGACTCGATGCACTCGAGGGTCCCGCGATCTTTGTCGCGAACCACCACAGCCATATGGACACGCCACTGATGCTGACGTCGATTCCGGAGCCGTGGCGTCACAAGCTCATCGTTGGCGCTGCCGCCGACTATTTCTTCGGCACCAAGATCACCTCCGCGCTCTCCTCACTCGTCATCGGTGCCGTGCCGATCGAACGCAGCAAGGTGAGCCGCCGCTCCGCCGACCAGGCTGCTGAACTCGTAAACGAAGGTTGGAGCCTGCTCCTCTTTCCCGAAGGCGGCCGCAGCCCGGATGGGTGGGGTCAACCCTTCCGAGGTGGCGCCGCTTACCTCGCGCAGAAGACCGGTCGTCCGGTCGTCCCCGTCTACCTCGAAGGCGCGGGCCGCATCCTCCGCAAGGGTCGCAGCCTTCCGCGACCGTCCACCACCTCCGTCACGTTCGGACGACCGCTCGTTCCCAGCAACGACGAGAACGCCACACGATTCGCGGCGCGACTTGAGGCCGAAGTCGCGGCGCTCGCCGACGAGGCATCGTCTGACTGGTACCGCGCCAGAGTCCGAGCCCACGCCGGCACGAGCCCGGGCCTAACCGGTCCCGACTCGGGCGATTGGCGACGGTCCTGGGCGCTCGGCGATCGGTCCAGCGGCGCAAAGCGCCGAGCCCGCCGCTGGCCCGAGACCTAGAGCTTCATCGGCTAGAACACGTCTATGCGTTTTTCTCTCGCCGAATCGATGATCGAGCCCTCGATGTATGCACCCCTGGTGCAAGCAGCAGAAGGCGCCGGATACGACTCCTTCGTTGTGCCCGACTCGATCTGCTACCCGGAGGAAGGCGACAGCACCTACCCGTACAACGGCGACGGCTCGCGCGAATTCCTTGATGACAAGCCGTTCATCGAGCCGTTCTCACTCATCCCGGCGCTCGCCGCGGTCACCGAGAAGATCCGGTTCACGACGTTCGTCGTCAAACTTCCCATCCGTAACCCGGTCATCGTTGCGAAGCAGGTCACCTCAGTCGGCGTGATCACGGGCGGCCGTTTCGGATTCGGTGTCGGCACCAGCCCGTGGGCCGAGGACTACACGATCACGCAGACCCCGTGGGAGAAACGAGGCGCCCGGATGGACGAGTGCATCGAGGTCATCAACGGCCTGCAAACGGGCGACTACTTCGACTACTCCGGCGAGTTCTACGAATTCCCTGCCTGCAAGCTCTGTCCCGTGCCAGAACAGAGAGTGCCAATCCTCGTCGGCGGGCATTCGAAGATGGCCCTCTCCCGCGCCGGCCGACTCGGCGATGGCTGGCTGCACGCCGGCGGCGATGCTGAGGAACTCAGCCGGATGATGACCGTGATCAATGGCCATCGCGAAGCAGCCGATCGAGCCGACGGGCCGTTCGAGGTTCATGCCATCAGCATCGATGCGTACTCACCCGATGGGGTCGAGCGTCTCGCGGCTGCGGGTGTCACCGATTGCATCGTCGGCTTCCGCGATGCTTACCAGCCCGGCCCCGACCCGCAGACACTCGACGAGAAGCTCACGGCGATGCAGTGGTACGCCGACGAGGTGATCACGAAGTATCGCGGCTAGCGGCTGTCCGTTGGTCAGTACCCCGGCACCCACACCCACGAGGGCAACAACGATCAGAGGAACGGCAAGGACGGCCGGGAAACGGTTCGCCTTCTCCCGTCAGCCGTCAGTCCACCAATCTCAAGCCTGCGGGAGACTCTCCTGCGCCGACGCTCGGCAATTCCGCGCTGAACACCGTGCGATGCCCGGGGTAGACGTGTTCGCTCATTAACACAGCGGAACCATCATCGCGGCGAGTTGTGCGCTCACAAACGAGGACCGGAGACCCGGGCGGCACACCGAGGAGTGCAGCATCGACATCGGACGCGGCGGCCGCACCAATCGTCTGCTCGGCCCCGCCGACCTTCACGCCGAGGATCTCGTAGAAGGGTCGGGCTTCGACATCGCGCCGGGAGAATCGGGAGCCGAGTCCTTCCGGGCACCACACCGTGACTCGGGCGAACGGTTCACCGTCGGCCAGGTTGAGACGTCGAACTTCAAGCACTCGTTCTTCGCCGAGTACGGCGGCAACGCGGGCGGGCGCGTCGATGAACGCGAAATCCAGAATCTGACGAGTCGAGATGGCGCCGGTGGCGGCCAACTGCTGTTCAACTGTGTCGAGTTCGCCGAGCGGTTGACGTACGGGCGCACCGGCGACAAACCAGCCGAGTCCCTGGCGGGAATCAATGAGTCCGTTGTCCCGCAACTGTTCCAGCGCACGGCGCACGGTGACGCGGCTGACGGCGAATTCTTCGGAAAGACTCGCCTCGCTCGGCAAGAGTCGGCCCGCGGCCTCTCCACCATCCACGATGCGCTCCGTAAGTGCGTCAGCGATCTGTTGGTAGCGCGGCGTCCGCATGTCAGTTCTCACCATCCAGAGCTACTTGTCTTGTACTTGTCTTATTCTAACGGTATAGTACTGCTTATGGCAGTCGCAGCAAGTACACCAATCGAACTGATCAACGGCGTTTACGCCACGTTGGACGAGCGCATCGGCGCTGCCCGTGAGCGTTTCGGACGCCCCCTCACTCTCGCCGAGAAGATTCTGATCAACCATCTCGACGCGCCCGACCAAGAGTTGGAGCGCGGCGAGTCCTACGTCGACCTGCGTCCCGACCGGGTTGCGATGCAGGACGCCACCGCCCAGATGGCGTGGCTCCAGTTCATGACCGCTGGTCTCGATGAGGTGCAGGTGCCCACCACCACCCACTGCGACCACCTCATTCAAGCCCGCGAAGACGGCAAGAAAGACCTCATGGTCGCGGTCGACACCAACCAAGAGGTCTACGACTTCCTCGAGTCTGTCTCCGCCCGTTTCGGCGGCGGCTTCTGGAAGCCCGGCTCTGGCATCATCCACCAGGTAGTGCTCGAGCAATACGCCTTCCCCGGCGCCATGATCATTGGCACCGACTCCCACACGCCCAACGGCGGCGGCATCGGCATGATCGCGGTTGGCGTTGGCGGTGCTGATGCGGTCGACGTGATGACCGGTTTCCCTTGGAACGTCAAATGGCCAAAGCTCATCGGCGTCAGGCTCACCGGCTCGCTCAGCGGCTGGACCGCCCCGAAGGACGTCATCCTCAAGGTCGCCGAGATCCTCACTGTCAAGGGCGGCACCGGAGCCATCGTCGAGTACTTCGGTGAAGGTGCGAACAACATCAGCTGCACCGGCAAGGCCACGATCTGCAACATGGGCGCGGAGATCGGCGCCACCACCTCGGTATTTGGCTACGACGATTCAGTTGCCCGTTACCTCAAAAGCACCGGCCGTGAAGCGGTGGCCGACGCCGCCAACGCAGTCGCCCGCCATCTCCGGGCCGACGACGAAGTCCTCGCTAACCCCGAGGAGTACTACGACCAGGTCATCGAGATCAACCTCGACACCCTGACCCCGCACATCAACGGCCCCCACACCCCCGACCTCGCTCGTGAAGTAGCCGCTCTCGGCGCCGAAGCCAAAGCCAATGGCTGGCCCCTCGAGATCAGCGCGGCACTCATCGGCTCGTGCACCAACTCGTCGTACGAAGACATCACCCGGGCGGCCTCCATCGCCCGTGAAGCCGCGGCGAAGGGCCTCAAGTCGAAGACACGTCTACTCATCACGCCCGGCTCCGAGCAGGTTCGCGCCACCATCGAGCGCGATGGGCTCCTGGCCGACTTCGAAGCGCTCGGCGCAGTCGTGCTCGCCAACGCCTGCGGTCCGTGCATCGGCCAGTGGGATCGATCCGAGGAGACCGACCACGAGAGGGGCACTACCAACGTCATCGTCACCTCGTACAACCGCAACTTCCCGAAACGCAACGACGGCGACGCCGAAACGCTCGCGTTCGTGACATCGCCGGAGACCGTTATCGCGCTGGCCCTCGCCGGCACGCTCGACTTCGATCCGATCAACGACACGATCACCAACGACGCGGACGAAGAGGTGTCGCTGTCGACCCCGGTCGGCCTCGAACTCCCCGAGCTTGGCTTTGATCCTGGCGAAAACACCTTCGTTGCTCCACCAGCCGATGGTTCCGGTATCGATGTGCGGGTATCGCCCACCAGCGATCGTCTCCAGCTGCTTGAGGCCTTTGTTCCGTGGGACGGAAACGACTACGAAGACCTCCCAGTCCTCGTCAAGGCCCAGGGCAAGTTCACCACCGACCACATTTCGATGGCGGGCCCGTGGCTCAAGTACCGCGGCCACCTCGAAAACATCTCCGGCAACCTTTACCTCGGTGCGGTGAATGCCTTCGCCCAGGCCGACGGCTCGGAGTACGAGGTTGGCTTCGGCAAGAGCCAGGTCGACGGTTCAATCAAGCTCTTCCCCGAGCTTGCGAAGGACTACCACGAGGCCGGCGTGCAGTGGGTCGTCATCGGCGACGAGAACATGGGCGAAGGTTCCAGCCGTGAACACGCCGCTATGGAACCACGGTTCCGTAATGGCCTTGTCGCCATCGCCCGCTCGTTCGCTCGTATCCATGAGACCAACCTCAAGAAGCAGGGCATGGTGCCGCTGACCTTCGCTGATCCGGCCGACTACGACCAGATCGGCGAAGACGACCGTATCGCCTTGCGGGGCCTCGCCGATCTCACCCCTGGCCAGCAGGTCACGGTTGAGATCACCAAGCCCTCAGGTGAAACCATCTCGATCCTCACCGACCACACGTACTCCGAGGATCAGATCGAATGGTTCAAGGCGGGAAGCGCCCTGAACATCATCAAGGCTCGCACTGCGGGCTGAATCACCCAGGGTCTCGGGAGCCAGGCAGGGTCTCGGAAGCCAGGTTAAGTAAAGATCCGATTACAGCTGTCGCCAGCCCAAAGAGAGATCACAACCCCCTCGGGCTCGCGGCTACTGGTGGTGCCGTTGAGCAGACCACCAGACCCGGGGTTGGTCGCGGCGAAAAGGCCAGTCGAATCGCCGGGAATTGCGGCCACGAGCTGCAGCGAGGGACCGAGGGTGGCCTCGAGGAATCCGACGGTGGCAGTGACGCCGACGCCGCTGAGGGTCACGAGTCCTTCGGGGTCGTCGTGGCCATCGGCGAACCATTGGCTGAAGCTGGCATCGCCGGACTCAAGTACTTCTTCGGTGAAGACCAGCTCAAGATCGCCCCACCGTACGAATCGGTTTCTGGCTCCGAAGCAGAACGCGCTCTCTTTCATGCCACTATCGCTCTCGGGCTCGCCGAGCGCGGCGGTGAGCGATGCCATCACGGTGTCGTCGGATTGTCCGAACAGCACCACTTCGCTGTGGGCGATCTGCAACCCGGTTTCAACGAGCGTGACGGCGCCCGGCGAGGCGACCGGCAGCGGCGTTGTGGTAGTGACCGGTGGCTCGGTGGTGGTCGTAGTGGTGGTCGTAGTGGTGAGCGTGTGGTCGAGTGTCGTGGTGGTCGCGAGCGGATCAATCGTGGTTGGGGCGACGGTCGTGGCGCTCTCCGGAAGCGTGGCCGTCGGCGGGGTGGTGGTCACGGGATCTTCGGTGGTAGCGGGCGACGGGTCGTCGCCCGCAAACACGAGAAGTCCGATCGCTATCGCCGCAATCAGGCCGACGAGGAGGACCGCCAGGATGAGCGCCGCACCAACCCGACGCTTCGGCGGTTCATACCGCAACGTCTCTGGCACCGGAGCCG
>Ga0115000_10002003_pt1 | contig 17760 bp, 16 predicted proteins | sample ArcticOcean_MG_C_6_FD_89690 | JGI IMG/M metagenome (GOLD analysis project Ga0115000, IMG submission 89690) | Marine microbial communities from western Arctic Ocean - ArcticOcean_MG_CB8_128 | ecosystem: Environmental > Aquatic > Marine > Oceanic | place: Arctic Ocean: Canada Basin | collected...
CAGCTTATCATAATATTTTTTAATTATATTTAAATCGAAAGTCATTTTTTTTCTCTTAAAAGTGCGGAACATATAAACATATAATATAGTTTAAATTTAGTATATTTATTTCTGTTTAAAAAGGCAATAAACATGAGTTCAATAAGATTTAATTTAATTATAGTTGTGTTTTGTTCATTTTTATTAACTGAAACTATTCATTATCAAATTCAGAATAAAAATTTAAACTTCATTGACAGTCATTTTATTTTAAATGATGCAAATGCAACTAAAACAATTGATAATAAGATTTATGATACATACCGGTTACCATTTGTAGCCAACAATAAAAACGAGATTAAATTCAAAATTAAAAATATTGAATGGACGAAGTCTAGTTATCAAGTTAATGATTTAGATTCATCTCTTTTGATTTTTAAAGGAGAAAACTTTAATTATAAAAATTGCCCTTCATTATTTATAGATATTTTTCCATATAAATTAGATAAAGAAAATAATTTATTTTTTCTTAAAAATTTAGAAATAGATTTTATTGTAGATAGTATAGTCGTCAGTGATTTCTGTAAGTTTAATAAAGACATCATAAATAAAAATTTATTAATTGTTAATAAGTCATCATCTTATATCAATGATATTGATTATTTAGTTATAACTAATAGTGAACTTATTCCTTCTACAGAAGCTCTATTATCTATTCATACTGATTTAAATATTAACGTTATTGATGTAGAAGACATTATTTTTTTATACCCTGATTTAGATGCAGAATATGCAATTAGAGAATATTTACTTTTAAGAATAAACTCAGAACCAAATCTTAATTATTTATTATTGCTAGGTGATGAAACAATTATTCCTCCTATTTATAATGGCTCAACACCTTCTGATGATTACTATACTTCCCCAGGAAATTTAGCGGCTAACCCTCAATTGTCTACAGGTCGGATTACGGTTAATAATATTAATGACGCATATAGTATATTTGAAAAAATAGATAATTATGTTAATAATTTAAATAATCCTATTAGTAGCAATCAGTCTTGGAGAATGAATATTGGTCTTATAAGTGATGATGAAAACAATCCAAATCCAAACAAATACCCAGAATTAAGTCACTCAGAGAACACTAATTATTTATACGAACAAATGAAAGAAAATTTAGTAGTTAATACTTTTTACGGTATAGAATACACACCAACACAAAGTTCAGAAGGTTTAGTACATACAGAATTAACCGCAGATTTATTAAGTGCTGTTAATAATGGTATTTCATTAGTTAATTATATTGGTCATGGTAATTATTACACATTATCAGATGAAAAAATACTAGTTTTAGAAAGAGATATAAATTCCATTAATTCTAGTGACTATAAATTACCTATATGGGTTGTTGGTACATGCTCTTTTGGGCAGTATGATGAAAAAGATTCAATGGCAGAAGCTTTACTATTGAAAGAAAATGGAGCTATTGCAGTTATTTCAACTACTAGGGGTATAGGAGAAAATTCAAATATAAATTATTTAACTAAACTTTTTAATAAGATTAATTCATATTTAACTGATGTAGATAATAAAAATAGATTAGGAGATATTGTTAGAGAGTCAAAAAATAATTCAGCTTCAGAATATTTATTTCATTTATTTGGAGACCCAGCTTTGCCACTACCTTTTCCTAAAGTTAACAATACATTGATTAGCAATATTCCAGAGGCTTTATTTATTGGAAGTCAAAACTCATTTAATACAAATGGCATTAATGGTTATTTAGATGTTTTCAATAAAGAGAAATTAGTTTCAAAAAATTATTCTACAGGAGATACTATTAATTACTATACGCCAGGAGAAAAAATATATAGTGGATTATTTAATAATGACATATGTTTTTCAACATCAATAGATGCATCAGAATGTTTTGATTGCGCATCAATGAGAGTCCATGCAAACGCACAGAATTATATTATGAATAGCTTTAATTTAGATATTCTCGAATCAGATAATTTAGAAGAAGACGTTAGTGGGCCTGTAATTATGTTCAAAAATAAGGATTATAGAAATATTTATGATAATGACATAGTATTTTTAAATGACTATATAGTTGTCAATACTGAAGACGAATCAGGCATTAATCTAATGAACGGGTTAGGCCATAATATTAGATATTGGTTTAATGATGAACAAAGTTCTCAAGTTATAGACTCTGATTTATTTATTTCTCAAGATAATTGCAGTAATTTATCGAGTGGCGAATTTTTTATTAATCTAAAAAATCTAGAATTAGGTTTAAATACTTTAAATGTTGAAATATGGGATAATTTTAATAACAGGACCTTAGAATCGATTAATATTTTAGTTGAGAATTTTTCTTTTAAAGCATTTGATGTTTATAATTTTCCAAATCCATTTTCTAAAAAAACCTCATTTACATTTAAAGTATCTGAGCCAAATACGGAGGCTAATATTATAATATTTGATTTAAAAGGAAAAAAAATTAAATCTATTTTATATAATTGTTCAGAGTCGTTCTGTGTAATACCATGGGATGGTAAAGATATGAATGGAAACCATATAGATAACGGAACATACATTTATCATTTAAAAATAAGAAAAAATAATCTTACTTATAAAAACTTATATAAACTAACAAAAATAAAATGAAGTTTATATTAGCATCAAAAAGTCCTAGAAGAAGAGAGATACTAAAAACAATTAATTTAGATTTTAAAATTATACCGTCTGCCTTAGATGAATCACAAATCTTAATAGATAAAAGCCCCAAAAAATATTGCTTAAAATTAGCAAAACTTAAATCTAAAGATATTTCAAATAGGTATCATAATTACACAGTTATAGGCGCAGATACGATTGTAGTAATTAGAGATCAGATTTTAAATAAACCAAAATCACTGCAAGATGCTAAAAGGATGTTAAGTTTACTTAGTGATAAAACACATCAAGTTATAACTGCAGTTTCCATAAGGAATAAAGAATTAAATATTAAGGAAGACTTTATAGAGACTACCAGTGTTACATTTTACAAATTAACTGATCATGAAATTTTAAAATATATTGACACCTATAAGCCGTTTGATAAAGCTGGAAGTTATGGTATACAAGATGGAAGTAATAAGTTTGTAAAAAAAATAACAGGCTCATATCATAATATAGTAGGGTTTCCAATTGCAAAATTTTATCAAATACTTAAAAATAAATATAATTTATTTTTGTAGTTAGTATTTTAAATCATAACTTGGAATATGAAAAATTTACAAAGTTTTGGTAAAGCTTTAAGTGAGCTGAGGGTATCTAAAGGTATAGAATTAAAATATATTTCTGGTGTTACTCTAATTAAAAAAGAAATTTTTCTAGAGTTTGAAAAAGGAAATTTTACAATCCATAATACTTCTAATGTTTATATAAGGCTGTTTTTAAGAGAATATATAAAATGTATTGATATTAACCAGACTGAAGTAATTATGGATCGATTCAGTAACCTTTGTAGTGATAGGCCTATGTCAATTCAAGATAATAGTTCTTCCGCAAATCTAACTTTTTTACCAGATAATGAACCTGAAAAAGAAAGCAAAAGTTCATCTGAAAACTTTTCAATTTTAGAAGGTTTAAATTACACTCCAAAAAAAATAGCAACAATTTTTTTTGTATTTATTTTAGTAGCATTATTTTTTAGAATAGTTGTTTATTACGCTTAAAATATTTTAGCTATTTTAGGTTAGCTACTCTTAATAAAATACTAAAATATAAATTTTTTTTCAACCCTAATTAATCAATAAAAATCTATATATTTATTCATTTCTTTTAAATTAAAATTAAAATTATTTGTTTAATGTGGTGAATATTGTTATAATAGTGGGGAGTATTGGGGAATTATCCCTAATGTGTGCGTAAAACAAACAATAAAACGATAAATAAAATGAATAAAAGCAATTTAAATATATCTTTTACTGGTGAATTTAATAATTCAATAGATCAGAAAAATAGGCTAAGCATTCCAGCAAAATATCGAAATGCTTTATCACCAATTAATCAAAAAACTTTTGTACTTACGAGAGGATTTGATAAATGTTTAGTTTTATATCCGCTTGATGAATGGAAAAAAGTAGAGAATCAATTAGGTAGTCTTTCATCAATCAAAATAAGACATAGAAACTTTGTTAGATCAATAGTGAGGTGCGCTATTCATGTAAAATATGATTCTCAAGGAAGAATAGCAATTCCTGATAATTTATTAGAATATGCGCAAATTACAAAAAATATAACTGTAATAGGTATGATTAAAAAAATTGAGATTTGGTCGCCTAGTATTTTAGAAAAAGATAATATGAAAGATTTAATCAGCGATGATTACGATGATTTAGCTAATGAAATTAGTTTTTAAATAATGCAAAAGGTACATCAGTCAGTACTTTTAAAAGAAACAGTAAATAATCTAGTTATGAATAAAAGTGGAATTTATATTGATGGGACTATAGGCTTTGCTGGTCATGCAAAGCAGATAATTTCAAAATTAGATAAAAAAGGTAAATTAATTGGTATAGATTTAGACTCCTATGCTCTGAAATGTTCAAAAGACAACTTGTCACAGTTTCCTAAACAATCCTACTCACTTTATAAAGGAAACTTTAGTGAATTTCCTAAAATTCTCAAAAAAATAGGAATTTCTGAAGTAGATGGCTTAGTTGTTGATCTTGGTATCTCCTCCTACCAAATCGATTCGGGGCATAGGGGTTTTTCATATATGAATGATGGAAAACTAGATATGAGGTTTAATAATGAAAATGGAATTACTGCAAAAGAATTATTAAATAATATTGATGAAGATGAATTAAGTATAATAATTAAAATATATGGTCAGGAAAAAAAACATAGAAGAATAGCTAATAGTATAATTAAATATTCAAATGAAGGTAAAATGAATACAACTTATGATTTAAAAAAGGCTATTGAAGCAGTTGCAAATAATAGATTTATAAATAAAACCTTATCAAGAGTATTTCAAGCAATAAGAATCAAAATTAATGGAGAGATTGATAATTTAAATTTATTTTTAGAGGAGTCATTAAATTATTTAAAAAAAGGTGGTAGAGTTGCTATTATATCATTTCATTCAATTGAAGATAAAATAGTCCAGAATTTTTTCAAAAAATATTCAACTGGATGCGTTTGTCCTTCAATTTTCCCAATATGTATTTGTACTAATAAAGCGAAGATTAAAACAATTATTAAGAAAGGGATATTGCCCTCAGAAACAGAAATAAGTTTAAACTCAAGGTCTAGAAGCGCTAGACTAAGAATTGCAGAATGTATATGAAAAGAAACATTACAAAGAATTCAATTTATAAACCAATTAATAAAGTTTTATCAGTATCATTATTACTTTCATTAGCAGTATTACTTTATTATAATATTGGTATATCTATAGATTTACATCTTTTAAAAGAAGACACGATACCATCTATAAATATTAGTATTGAGAACTTAAAAGATGATATTTTAGTTGAAAAAAATAAAAATGTTATTTTAATACGTAATACTATTAGAGATAATGCTGAAAAATTTGGTATGAATAAAATTTCTAATAAAAATAGAATTAATAGTGATTTGTATCGGTGAGAAATGAACGATAATAGATTATATAGAAACTATAAAAAAAGAATTAGTTTATTCTACAATATAATTATTATTACAACAATTTTCTTAGTTTCTAATTTTTTTTTAATACAAGTTGTCTTCTCAAATTCATATACTCAAAAAATAATAAATTCAACAAAAGCTTATAAGAAAGTGATTGGAAAAAGAGGTGCTATTTACGATAGAAATAATAATTTACTTGGGCATACAGTAAAAAAATGTCAGTTTTGGACAAACAATCAGACTCCAACGAAAAATAATGATAAAACAAAAATTATTAATTTATTAAAAAAACATTTGCCACAATTAACCATAGACTACGATAAGATTTTTAAAAATAAATCTCATCATTTGATTCTAGTTGATGATTTATTAAATACAAGATGTATAGATTTAATTAAAGAATCTAAACTAATTAAAAATTTCCATTGTGACTTTTATAATCACAGGCTATATCCGTACAATGAGCTTGGTGCGCAACTAATTGGTTTTACAAATAGAGAAAATAGTGGAAGATATGGTATTGAAGGCTTTTTTGATAACATATTAAAACCATCTAATAAAATAGTCGAATATAACAAAAATTCTAGAGGAAGAATTGTATCTGCTAATAGTTTATTACAACCAAAAAATGGTTCAGATATATCATTAACAATTGATATTGAAATACAGGAAATTCTACAATACCAATTAAAAAAGGCATTTATTAAAAATAATGCTAAAAGTGCAAATGGAATAATTATGGATCCATTTAGTGGTGAAATCATAGCCATGGCAAGCATACCAGATTTTAATTTAAATACTTACAAAGATTTACCAATGGACTCATCACACTTTTATTATACAAATAGAGTAATTTCTGAGCCATATGAACCAGGTTCTACTTTTAAAATAATTAATTTTGCAAATGCTATAGATAAAGGAATTAATAAAAATAAAAAATATTACTGTGAAGGGGGGAGTTATAAAAATAATTATATACAACCATTTAAAGATCATGAGCCATTTGATTCATTAAGTTTCAATGATACTTTTATTTACTCAAGTAATATTGGTACAATTAAAGTTTTTGAAGAATCTTCAAAAAAATCATTTTATGACAAAATGAAAAAATTTGGATTTGGAATTAAAACAAATATTTCATTAAAAGGTGAAAATAGCGGAAATATAAGAGATTTAAAATATTATAATAATAACTTAAGAGATTTAGCAAGCGCGTCAATTGGTCAATCTATTTCAGTTACAAACTTACAACTTGCATTAGCATACTCTTCAATAGCGAATGGAGGTTATCTAATGAAACCAAAAATTATTAAAAAAATTAAAACAAAAAGTGATTCAATAATTTATAATAAGCCAAATATTATTCGTAGAACAATACAAAAAAATACTTCAGAATATTTTACAACAATATTAAATGAAGTTGTTAATAAAGGTACAGGAAAAAAAGCTTACTTAGATGAAATAAATGTTGGTGGTAAAACAGGCACAGCTGAAATTTGGAATAAAACAGATAAAAAATATTCTACTAAAAATTATAATTCATCTTTTGCCTCAATTTTTCCTATTAAAGAACCTAAGTATGTAATGATAGTTACAATTGATTCTCCAAAATATGATAAAAGGTGGGGAGGAGAAAGTGCCGCACCGTGTACAAAAGAAATAATAAATAATATTCTATTACATGATAAAAGCATTAGTAAAAAAGTGAAAAAAAATGAAAAAGCTTAATCAAATATTAAATGGGATACAATACAAAGGACTTGTTGATGAAAGATCAATTGAAGGCATAACTTATGATTCTCGAAAAGTTAAAAAAAACTTCTTATTTATTGCAATAAATGGATATAAAAATGATGGGCATAGATACATTGATAAAGCAATAAAATTAGGAGCAGTAGCTATCGTTATAGATAGTAATTTTGAATGTAAAAATACCAACATTCCAATTATTAGAGTTAAAAATTCAAGACAAGCTATGTCTAAAATGTCTGCTAATTTTTTTAACAATTGTTCATCAAAAATTAAAATAGTTGGAATTACAGGGACAAACGGTAAGACTACAGTTACTCAATTAGTTGATTATATACTAAAATACAATAATTATGCATCTAGTTCTATAGGTACTTTAGGTTTTCAGGGCCCTAATGGCTTAAGTAGTACTGGCTTTACTACGCCAGAATCAGTAGAATTACAAAATATGCTTCAAACTTTATCTTTGGGAGGGATTACTCATTTAACTATGGAAATTTCATCACATGCGCTTTCTCTATGTAGAGTTGATGATGTAAATGTTGATATAGCAGTCTTTACAAATTTAACAGCAGAGCATTTAGATTTTTATAAAAATATGGAAGAATATTTTAATGCAAAATTAAAATTATTTAAAAAATTAGCTAGCAATAAAATTGCAATTATAAATAATGATAATAAATATAGTAAAAAAATAAAAAATTATACAAAAGCAAAGATATTAACATTTGGATTTAATTCAAAATCAACAATATATCCAGAAAAAATAACTATGACACTTGAAGGTTCAAAATTTGTTATCAACTTTAAAAAACAAAAAATAAAAGTTATGACAAAATTAATAGGTGATTTTAATATTTCAAATATTTTAGCTTCAATATTAATTTGTGATTCTCTAGGTTTAGATATAAATAAAATTGTTAAAGCAATTGAAAATTTTACATTAGTACCAGGTAGGTTTGAGTCATTTAAAAAAAATAATAATGGAACTATAATAGTTGATTATGCACATACACCTGACGCATTTGAAAAGATGTTATCTTTGATAAAAAAAATAGATAACCAAAAAAAAATCATAACTTTATTTGGTTGTGGAGGAGATAGAGATAATTTAAAAAGGCCATTATTAGGTCAAATATCAGAAAAATATTCAGATAAAGTAATTATTACTGATGATAATCCTAGGTTTGAAAATCCAAAAAAAATAATTAATGATATAATATCAGGGTTTAAATCAGCTAACTATAGTATTATAAATGACAGAAAAGTTGCGATTGAAAAAGCAATAACAAAACTTGCAGGGACAGAAGTATTGATGATTTTAGGAAAAGGTATAGAAAATTATCAAATTATTAATAATAAAAAATATAATCATAATGATGTAGATATTGTTAAGAGTTTAATATGAGAATAGCAATAACAGAAAAAGAGATATTTAAAAATCTTTTAAATGAAATGTTTAATACTAATATTAAAATAATTAATTCATTTTGTACTGATTCAAGAAAAATACAAAAGGATGATATATTTTTAGCTATAAAAGGAAAAAAATCAGATGGGCATGACTACATAGAAGATGCAATTGATGCAAATGCATCAATAATATTTAGTGAAAAAAAACATAAAAATAAAAATATCATCAATGTAAGATCTACAAAAGAAGTATTAAAAAAAATAGCAGTTAAATGGATTAATTTGTTTAATAAACCAATTATTGCAATTACAGGCTCAAGTGGGAAAACAACTACCAAAGAGATGGTTAATACTATATTTAGTTCACACTATAAAACTAATTGCACAAAAGATAATTACAATAGCTCAATTGGCTTACCTATTAATTTATTTAATTTTTCATTTGATGCTGATATAATTATTTTAGAAATGGGAGCAAACCAACCAAATGAAATAAATAATTTATGTAATATAGTAAAGCCAACATACAGTATAATCACAAATATTCAGAATGCACATATTGGAAATTTTAAATCTATTAATGAATTAATAGAAACAAAGTCTGCAATATTTAATAATAAGAAAGATAGAGGTTATATTTTTGAGAATTCTGATGATAAAAATATTTTAAAAGTGTCTAAAAATATTAAAAATAAAATAAGTTTTGGCTTTAATAATAAAAATGTTGATTTTTTTGGTTTGATTAAATATAAAAATGCTAAAATTAATTTTTATATTAATGATAAAGAAATTTTTAATCAAAATTTAAATCAAATTATGGCAAAAAATATGTTAGTTGCATATTCTGTTGCTTCAACATATGGTATTAAGCACCAAATCATTGTCAAAGAATTACAGAAATTTAATTTTATATCTGGTAGAGGGAATCAAATCATTAAAAATGATTTACTATTGATAGATGACACATATAATGCTAGTCTAGAATCTTTTATTATAGGGGTCGACTCATTTTTAGCAATGGAATCTAAAGGAAATAAAATATTAGTTATTGGTGATATGAATGAATTAGGGGCTAAAAATGATGAATTCCATTATAAACTAGGCAAGCATATAAATCAAAAATTACCAAATATTGTTTTAGCATTAGGCGTCTCAATAAAAAAAACAATAAGTAAAATTAGTAATAAAAAAATTTATGCTAAGCATTTTGATACAAAAAAATTATTATTAGATAAATTAAAAAATACAGCTAAAAAGGGAGATGCTATTTATTTTAAAGCATCTAGATCTATGAATTTTGAAAAAATAATTAATCAATTATGATATATTTATTATACGAATATTTTGATATTAACATTTTACAGTATGTTACGTTTAGAGCTGCTGGTGCAGCAATAACAGCATTGCTTATAAGCTTCTTACTTGGGCCTAGAATCATCCGCACACTCCAAAATCACCAAATAGGTGAGATAATAAGAAAAGACGGGCCCTCGTCTCATTACCGCAAAGCCGGTACTCCAACAATGGGAGGGATAATTATTATTTTATCAATTATCCTTCCCACTATTCTATGGTCTAGATACGATAATATATATACTTGGATTATGGTAATAGTTATTTTATTTATGGGAGTTGTTGGATTTATAGATGATTATTTAAAAATAGTTAAAAAAATATCAAAGGGATTAATTGCTAGATATAAATTGACAGCACAAATTTTAATTGGTTTATTTATATCCTATATGATTTTTTACCATGTTGATAATCCAGTAATTATTGATTATTTATCTGGTAAAGTGACAATTTCAAATACAAGCATCTCAATTCCATTTATAATGAATGGATACATAGAATTACCACAAATAATGTATGTTTTGTTAATTATTGTTGTAGTTACAGCTACTTCTAATTCAGTTAATCTAACAGATGGTCTTGATGGATTAGCTACAGGATTAAGTGCAATTTCAATACTAGCAATGGGTGCCATTGCATATGCTACTGGAAGATACGACTTTAGTGATTATTTAAATATAATATATATAAAAGGTGCTGATGAATTGTTAATATTTTCTTTTGCTGCTATTGGTGCATGTTTAGGTTTCTTATGGTTTAATACACACCCAGCTTTAGTTTTTATGGGGGATACAGGAAGTCTTGCGTTGGGTGCTGCTTTAGGTACGCTTGCTATTTTACTAAGAAAAGAAATACTATTAATTATTGTAGGAGGTGTATTTGTTGTTGAATCTCTATCAGTAATAATACAAGTTTTATACTTTAAGTATTCAAGAAAAAAATATGGAGAAGGAAAAAAGATATTTTTAATGGCTCCTATCCATCATCACTTTGAAAAAAAAGGTTTACCAGAATCTAGGGTAGTAATAAGATTTTGGATTATTGGTATTTTATTAATTTTATTTTCATTAACAACATTTAAATTGCAATGATAAGTCAACATGGAAAAGAATTGTTGAAATTAATTGATTCAAAAATCTTAATTGATGAACCACTTAAGAAACATACAACTTTTGGAATAGGGGGTAACTCTTCTATGTTTGTTTTTCCTGAAAATAAAAAAGATTTAAAAATAGTTTTAAAATATGCGTTTAAGAATAATATTGAAATTGTTTTTATAGGTTCAGGTTCTAATCTTTTAATAAGTGATAACGGTTTTAAAGGAATTATTATTTCATTAAAAAAAACCTTTAAAAATTTCAATATAAATGATCAATTAGAGGCAGAGATTGAAACTGGAGTAATGTTAGGTAATATTGTTAAAATATTAACGCAAAAATCAGTTAAAGGTATAGAAAGTTTAATGGGAGTGCCAGGTACTCTTGGCGGGGCAATCATGATGAATGCTGGAGCCTATGGTAGCGAGATATCTAATTTTTTAACTGAAATTAATGTTATTGATTATAGAGGAAATGAAAAAATATATAAAAAAGATGATATAAACTTTTCTTATCGATTTTCATCTATTAGAAACACAGAAATTATAACTCAAGCTAAATTTAAATTTATAAAAGGAAACTTAGACAATATAGCGATTAGAAAAAGAAATATTTCAAATAAAAGAAAATCAAATCAACCATTAACATATAGATCTGCTGGTAGTATTTTTAAAAACCCTAACAAAGAAATAGCTGCAGGATATTTAATCGATCAAGCGAAATTAAAAGGTAAAAGAATTGGAGACGCTGAGATTTCAACAAAACATGCAAATTTTATAATTAATCATGGAAATGCATCATCAAGTGACATTATAAACTTAATTAAAATAATAAAAAATAAAGTTAAAGAAAAATTTAATATAGAATTGAATTTAGAAATAAAACTTATTGGATTTTTTAAACATGAATTAATTGGGGTTGCATAATGGTGATTAATATGATTAAAAATTATTATATGAAATTTATAATAATAATATTTTTTCTATTTGTATTTATATACGCTTCAAATAATAAAATTGTTAACTATAATAAAATTACAATCAATAATAATAAATTAGTTAACGAACAGCTATTTTTTGATTATATAGGTTATAAACCTGATAGCAGTATTTTCTATACTTCAAAACAAATCGATGTATTTCATAATAAAATTAATGAACTAAATGGTAAAGGTATAATTGAAAATATTAAAATATCTTATTCATTGCCTAATAAAATTAATGTTTTTATTAGTGAAAGGTTACCAAAGTATATAGTTAAATCTAGTATGAACGATTTTATATTGGATAGTAAAGGAAAAATATATAGTAGTATAATAAGTGATAATGCAAAAATCCCAATTGTTAAGTTAGACTTTTATGATAAAATGACTTTTCATGATTGGTCTTATAATGGAGTTAAAATAAATACGTTAATAAATAGTATTAATAATAATAAACTGCATAAAATATATTTATTAAACACATTTAAAATTTTAGAATGGCTTTCGACTAAAAAATTATACACAAAAATACAAAATATATCTATAAGTAAAAATACAATCAATATAAGCTTAAATGATATGAAGATTATTTTTAATAAGGAGACTGATTTATTAGATTATAAATTGAATCTTATTAATAGAATGATGATAAATAAAAAAATACTTAAATCTTTAGATATTGATGGAATTAATGAATTAAAAGAAATTAATTTATGTTTTGACAACCAAATAGTTGTGAAAACTTAATAATATGAAAAAATATATAAATAGAGAAGTAATAAATGTAATTGATATTGGAACTACTAAAATAATAGTATTAATAGCTGATTATGATTTACAAAAAAATAAAATAATAAATATTAAAGGCTTTGGAGAAGCTCCTTCAAAAGGTTTAAAAAGAGGCGTAGTAGTAGATATTAATAAAACTACAAATTCTATTAAAACAGCAATTGAAATTGCAGAAAAACAAGCAAATACAGAAATACTAAATATATTTGTTGGTATTTCAGGCGATCACATTAAAGGGATAAATTATTCAGGTGTTACTTCTATTAATCCAAATAAAATTCCACAAGCTTTGGGACATTCAATTACTGAAGAAGATGTAAAAAAAGTATTAGAACAAGCAAAGTCAATAAATATTTCTACAGATAGAAGAATTATGCATGTGCTACCACAGGAATATAAAATTGATAATCAAGAAAATATAAAAGAGCCATTAGGACTTTCAGGACATAGATTAGAAGCTAAAGTACATTTAGTTACAAGCTGTATTAATACAGAGACAAATATTTTAACCTGTTGAACTGAATTAGGAATTGAAATAATTGATTTCATTTTAGAGCCTTTAGCTTCTTCATATGCAGTATTAAATAATGATGAAAGAAATTTAGGAAGTATATTAATTGATATTGGAGGAGGAACTACAGATATAATAACATGGAATGAAGGAAGTGTGCTACATACAGGTATTGTACCAATTGGTGGTATGGCGATTACCACTGATATTGCTTACGCAGTTCAAACATCTATTGAACAAGCAGAAAAACTAAAGCATCTTTATGGAAAAGCAAGAATAGACTTAGCAAGTAATGATGAAGAAATAGTTGTAAAAGGAGTTCGTGAACGTAAAGAAAATAAAATTTCTGAAAAAAAATTAGCTGAAGTAATAGAACCTAGAATAGTCGAGATTTTTAAATTAGTTAATATAGAAATAGAAAAAAGTGATTATAAAGGTAATTACACATTTGGAATAGTTATAACAGGAGGAGGTTCAAAGCTAATGGGTTTAGAAAGCCTAGCAAAAGATATTTTTAATATGCCAATAAAAATTGGGTCTTCAATAAATGATTTTAATATAGATAAAATTGAAATGGAAATTAAAGATCCTAAATATTCGACAGCAATAGGATTAGTTAAATATGCAGGACGTGAATTTAATCGTTATATGGAATCTGATACAAATTCATTAATAAAAATAATTAAAAATTTTTTTAAAAAAATAATACAATAAGAAACAACCAAACGAAAGGGGTTACAATGTTATTTGAACCAGGGAACGGAGCAGAGCAAAAAGCAAGAATAGCAGTAGTAGGAGTTGGGGGTGCAGGAGGTAATGCGCTAAATAGAATGATTATATCAGGTCTAGATTCAGTAGAGTTTATAGCAGTTAATACTGACGCACAAGACTTAGATGAAAATAATTCTCAAATAAAAATGCAAATAGGAAGAGAATTAACAAAAGGATTAGGAGCAGGAGCTAATGCAGATATAGGTTGTCAGGCAGTAGAAGAAAATAGAGACATATTAGTTAAACAACTTGATGGTTGTGACATGGTATTTACTACAGCAGGAATGGGTGGAGGTACAGGTACAGGGGCCGCACCAGCAATTGCAAAAATAACACGTGAATTAGGTGCATTAACAGTTGGTGTTGTTACTAAGCCATTTGCATTTGAAGGACCAAAAAGAAAAGATAGAGCTAATAAAGGTATTGAAAATCTTAAAAAAGCTTGTGATACTTTACTAGTAATTCCAAATGAAACTTTATTAGAAATTACAGAAGAAGCAACATCAGTAAATGATTCATTTAAACTTGCTGATAGTGTTTTATATCAAGCAACTAAAGGTATATCTGATTTAATAAATGTTCCAGGTTTAATTAACTTAGATTTTGCTGATGTAAAAACAGTTATGGAAAATATGGGTGATGCAATTATGGGTACTGGAGAAGCTCATGGTGAAGAGAGAGCAATTCTAGCAGCACAAACGGCAATAAACTCACCATTATTACAAGATTCGAGTATAAAGGGAGCTAAGGGTTTGCTAGTAAACATAACTGGACCAAAAGAAATGTCAATACATGAATTAAATGCAGCTTCTAATATTATATACGAAGAAGCAGGTGATGACGCTAATGTTATTTTAGGTTGTGTAATAGATGAAAATCTTAAAGACGAAGTAAGGGTTACTGTAATTGCAACTGGATTAAATGATAGCACAACAGGAATTCATGATGGAGATACTAATGAAGGTCAAATGACATTTATTAGAGAAAGAGTTGCAAGTAATAATGAAACATCAGATAGAGAAAATCTAACCTTTGATTCATCAGATCAATACAATGTACCTTCTTATTTAAGAAATAGAAAATAAAAAAAAAGAATAAAATCCTGGAAAGATTCTTAGCTTGTAACCCCTAGCTTAGAATCTTTCCTATATTTATTTATTATGAATAAACTCATAAACATAGAAAATAAAAAAATAGGAATTTTAGGTGCAGGAAAAAGTGGCCTTGCTGCTGCAGAACTTGCTTTATTTTTAGGAGCCAAAGTATTTATAAGTGATTTTAAAAAAGATAAAATAATAAAAAATAAATATATTAAATATGAGTTTGGTAAGCATTCTGAAAAAATTTTAGATTCAGATTTTGTAATTAAGAGCCCAGGTATAAATAATAATATAAAAATTATAGCATCTATTAAAAAATTAAAGATTCCAATATATAGTGAAGTAGAGTTTGCAAGTTGGTTTACAAAAAGTTTTATTATTGGATTGACAGGTACAAATGGAAAAACAACAACAGTAGAGTTAATAAATCATATACTTAAAAATAATAAAATAAATGTATTAAAGGGAGGCAATATTGATATTCCTTTTTCAAAGAATATAATTAAAGAAATAAAAAATAAAAAAAAAGAAATAATACATTTACTAGAATTAAGTAGTTTTCAATTAGAACATATAAAATACTTTAAACCAAATATCTCAATTATACTAAATCTTTCACCAGATCACTTAGATAGATACTTAAATTATAATGAATATGTGAATTCAAAATTAAATATAATGATGAATCAGGATTTAAATTGTATCGCTATTATAAATCAAGATAACATCATTGAACAACAAAATAAATTTGAATTAATAAGGTTTAAAGTTACAGACTCAAATAAAATGTTAGTTAATAATAAGCTTATAAAAATAATTTATAAGAATAATGGTCTAGAGTCTAGTCATAACAAGGAAAATATTTTAGCAGCGTATATAGTATCAAAAAAAATGGGAATTAATGATAATGATATAATTAGTTCGATTAATACGTTTAAAACATTGAATCATAGAATAGAAAAAATTAATTTAAAATCAAATATAAATTTCTATAATGACTCTAAAGCAACTAATTTAAACGCTACTACTGTAGCAATAGAATCTATTAAAAATGATATAATTTTAATTTTAGGTGGCGTTGATAAAAATAAAACAGATTTTAGTATTTTAAAAAAATATTCTAATAAAATTAAAATTATTATAATATATGGAGAATCTAAAGACTATATAAAAAAACAAATATCAAATCATTTTAAAATTTATCAATTTAAAAAATTTAAAGATTCAGTAATAAAATCTATAGCATTATCTAGCTCTACTTTAAGCGTTTTATTGTCACCTTCGTGTTCCAGTTTTGATCAATTTGATAATTATATTGAAAGAGGAAATTATTTTAAGAAAATTATATTAAATTATTATGATAAAGAATAATAATCATACAAATTTACTACTAGTTTTATTTTTTATAATTTTTATTGGAGCATTTTTAATGTATAGTGCAAGTAGTTCTTTTGCGTTTTATAAATTTAATAAATCAGATACATATTTTTTGTACAAGCATATTTTATGGTTATCAATTGGATTAATAGCTTTGTTTATAATATCAAATATTAATTATAATATTTTAAATAAATATTCATTATTAATATTAATAGTATCTTGGATTATAATGTTAATACCAATAATTTTAAATAAAATAGGTTTTGAAGGCTATACTATTGCAAGATGGTTGAAAATTGGATCGTTTACAATTATGACAACATCTGATTTTGGAAAACTTGCAATTATTATTTTTTCATGTTCATTTATTGATAAATATTATTTAAAAATTAATAACTATAGATTTGTATTGAAAAACTTTTTTGGATATTTTATTGTTTCCATTGGGTTGGTACTTTGGCAACCAGATTTAAGTACGTCAGTTTTAATAAGTTTAGTTATTTTTTGTCTTTTTTTTATATCTGGTATTGATAAAAAATTTATTTTGGGAATTATCTTTACAGGTTTATTTTTGTTTATATGTATAGTTTTTTTAGCGCAGATAGTAACATTTTTTGGTTTTGAAATGGAAAGCTATAAAACAGCTAGAATATGGAATTGGATTAATTCTTTTGGTATTAATGGGACACAATCTCAATCTTATTTTTCATTGTTAGCTTTATCTAATGGAGGTTTTATGGGCAGAGGCATAGGCGAGAGTATTTTTAAGTACAATGGATTTATTCCTGAAGGTCAAACAGATTTTATATTAGCTATTATTGGTGAAGAAATTGGTTTTATTGGTATTTTTATATTATTTTGTTTATTCACATTATTTTTTATTATTGGGATGAATATATCGAAAAACTGTAAAAATAGATTTGGAATGTTTTTAAGTTTAGGTATAAGTCTAAATTTATTTTTATA
>Ga0115000_10002005_pt1 | contig 17750 bp, 11 predicted proteins | sample ArcticOcean_MG_C_6_FD_89690 | JGI IMG/M metagenome (GOLD analysis project Ga0115000, IMG submission 89690) | Marine microbial communities from western Arctic Ocean - ArcticOcean_MG_CB8_128 | ecosystem: Environmental > Aquatic > Marine > Oceanic | place: Arctic Ocean: Canada Basin | collected...
AATAATTAGAGATTTACAAATAAATTCAAGACAATGGTATATATTTACTATATTCTTAGATACAGGAAGTGTCCCAGGATATGATGATTATAAATTGGGGAAAGATTACAAATTTATATTACTGGGCACAGCAGGGGGGTATTGATGTTAAATTCTTCCCTCACCGTATTAGAACGCACACCCGCAATCACATATGAAACTTTGGCAAGATTTTACTACATTTATTATTGATTATTTAAATAAACAGAATAAAAAAATTGTCTTTGTAGCATGGGGTGCCTTTGCATATAAAAAGTTTTCAAAGGTTAACATTGATAAACATTATGCATTCGTTAGTTCCCACCCATCACCATTTAGTTGTAGAAAACAATTTAGACAATTTCCATCATTTTTAGGATCAAAACCTTTTAGTACAATAAATTCTGTATTAGAACACAAGATAAAATGGTAATAAATTGATTATTTTTATTATAAAAATAAAAAATTATAAAAAATGGGAAATTTATGTATTTCATATTTCTACGAACCCGAAAAAAAATATAGATGTAAAAAATGCAATGATAAATTTAAAATTCATTTTGGTGGAAAATCACAAAGAAATTCATGTAGACATCATAATTATATAATTAAAAATAATAGTTGGTATTGTAACATTTGTAATAAATTCAAACACGAAATAATGTCTAGAAATTGTTATCATACAATTCATCTCTATCCAAATAGCTAATTTGTAATATAATTATATATATATATGAATTTTATTTACAATGATGTAGAAGGTGAAATATTATCTTTTTTAATAAATAGTAGAAGTATGCTTGATGTTTTTTTAATAAATAAGAGATGGAATAATTTATTAAAATCTACAAAGTTTTGGAATACTTTTTTATTATTAAAAGAAAATCTACAAATGTTAAAAGAAGATAATGGGGATCACAAAAACCATTTTTTAATAGATAAATGGGAATATTATACAAAATGGTTGCGCCCTGTAAATAATATTACATTAAATATAGGTTGTTATGTAGATGTATTAGATACAATAAATGTTTGGACAAACGGTATTATTAAAAATATAATTATTGTAGAAAATAATGAAAACGAACAAGTTAATTATGAAAAAAAATTTATTATTGAATTTTTAGGATGGGATGAATCTTTTAATGAAACCGTTAGTTATGATAAAATACGACCATTTGGTACAAAAACATTGGTTAATAAAGAATCAAAATATGTACAAATTCAAAAATTAGATAATTATCATTGGGTGTTTTTAAAAAATGAAGGAATTTGGAATAAGGAGAAAATAAAATTTATTAAAAATGAAAAAGGAGAATTAACTGTGGAAATATATAATAATTTTGAATTATTTAAAAAAAAAGATATTAATGAAAAGATAAGGCCATGTACCAATGCGTTTACTTTATTTTTTAACAAACAATTTAAAGGTTTAAAAAACAGAAACTTATTTCTTTAAACATACATACCCAGCGGTGGTCCATCGTTATCAACCTTTTTAATTAATTTTTTAACTATTTCTTCAGTTACTGTAAATGGAAATTCGACTTTAATTGATTTTTCTTTTTCAAACAATTGTGAATCGGGTTTCATCAAACGATATAGGTTAATTTTTGTATAAATAACTTCTAAACATCTTTTTAAATTTCTTACTCCTTTTTCTTGTTCTGTCAAATTATCTATAATATATCCAATTGATTCGTCTGGAATTATAATTTCCCCTTCATCAAATTTAACATTTTCTCTAATTTTAGGCATTAAATGCTTTGTAGCAATTACAATTTTCTGTTTTTTATCATATCCTTTTGTTGTAATTCTATACATTCTATCTTTCAAAATTGGATTTACATTTTTTTCAATATTATAGCTAAATATAAATAAACATTTTCTCAAATTAAAATCAATACTTGAAAAATATTTATCGTGAAATTTATCATTTTGCGTGGTATCTGTTAGATGTGTTAATATACCGGTGATTTCTTCACCCTTTGGCGTTGCGCTAATTTTATCTAATTCGTCGAAATAAATAACAGGATTCATAGTTTTACTTTGAATTAAAATATCTACAATTTTTCCCCATGATGAACCTTCATATGTATATGAATGACCTTCCAAAAATGAACTATCTGTTGCTCCTCCGAGTGCTAAAAATGCAAATGGTCTTTGTAATATTTTACTTATACCTTCTTTTACTAATGTGGTTTTACCTGTACCAGGTGGTCCTGCAATTGCAATTGCAGAGCCAATTGATGAGGGGTTTGCAATCCATTGTCCAATCATTTGTAAAATTTGCATTTTTGCATCTTCCAATCCATATACACAATCATCCAATATTTTCTTTGCTTCTTCCATAAATATACTGCATTTATCAATACCATCATCAATCGTTAATGGTAAATTACTATATTTATTAAAAGGAATTCTCATAAATGTATCAACCCATTGTTTTACCTTATAATATTCTCCACTAGATGGGTCCATGAAATTAAGCATATTTATTTTTTTTAACGCATTACTTTTAAATTCTATTGGGATTTCTGATTCTATTAATGATAACCTATATGGTTTTTCAATATTTGTATGTTTTCTGATACATTCTAAATTTTTTATAATAAGTTTTTGTTCTTCCAATGGTAATTTTTTAAAATAAACAAAATCATTTAATGCTGATTTTTCTTTAATTAGATTACGAAAGGTAATTGCATTACTTTGTTTATTTTTATTATCCAATTTTTCTTTTTTCTTTTCCATCATTTTTTCATATGCATTTGAATATTTTTCAAATTTTTTTTTAAGACTCCTTTTATTTTTTCCATTTTTTTTTTCATCTATCAAACTCTTTAATTCACATAAAATATTTTCATATTCTTCTTCATCTATAAATGATTTTAAATACTTTGACTCTACCTTTTTCCATCTTTTTTTATCCAATTTGTCACTTTCTAATAAAATATCATATTTATTATTTTTACATACTCTTGTTATTTTACCAACATATTCATTTTTCCATTCATCCTTTTTCACCAAAACCTTTTCTTTCAGTTTAAACTTTTTACACCCTTTTTTCTTTTTTAAAGATTTTTTTTTAATTCTATCCGACTTTTCTTCCTTTTCACTTTTTTCTCCTCCTCCTTTTCCTTCATACCACTCTTCCTCTTCTTCCTCTTCTTCCTCTTCTTCCTCTTCTTCCTCTTCTTCCTCTTCTTCCTCTTCTTCATAATAATTTTTCTCATCCTTTTCTAAATATTTTTTATAATTTCTATTCCATTCTTCATCTTCTTCTCTTTCCTCGTCGATATAATATTCTTCCGAATTATCAAACATATCTTTATCTGATACTGTGAATACTATATTAAATTTCATTTTTTTTGGGTCAATAAAACCTTCTTCAGTCATAAAATTTTCATATAATTCACGATCCTCTTTATTGTTTGGGTCATATTCATCAAGTTCCATTACTCTTTTTACCTCTTCAATATCATCTTTGTTTGATTTAGTTACCTTTTTTACTTTCTTCTTTTTTTTTTCACCTTTGTTTTTTTTCGATTTATTTAATATTTTTTTCACTTTCTTTATTTGTTTTACTTTTTCACTTTGGTTTTTTGAAGGAAATATTTTTTGCAAAAATTTTTGATATTTCAAAGAATTATCAATTTCTTCATCTTCACAACCAGGTGTCCAATCACTATCGGAATCTGAATCATCACTATTTTCAAATTTTTTTTTCTCTAAAGTTTTATCTCTATTTCTAAAATTGTATTTTTTTGGAGTTTCATTATCTTTAGTCATTATATTTATAAAATATAATTTTATTTATATACATTATTTTTTGAATAAATTTAATCAATTTTTTATTTTTAAAAATTGATTAAACAATCTAAATATATATTTATATTATAAAGAAAAATGGCAAAAATTTTTAATGATAAAGAAATGCAAGCCTCAAAAATCATAGGAATTCAGTTTAGTGTTTTATCACCAGAAGAAATTCGAAATACATCTGTTGCTGAAATTACTAGCAGAGATACCTATATTAATAATAAACCGGTTATTGGTGGTTTATTTGACCCAAGAATGGGAGTACTAGAACCTGGATTATTATGTCCGACGGATGGATTAGATTATATCAATACACCAGGATATTTTGGACATATTGAATTGGCGCGACCAGTATTCTTTATACAATTCCTTAACACTATTCAAAAAATTCTAAGATGCACATGTATTAAATGTAGTAAATTACTAATTAATAAAGATAAACACAAAAAATACATTGATACATTAAAACATAAAAGTCGATGGGATAAAGTATTTAGTTTAGCAAATAAAATAGATAGGTGTGGTAGCGAAACAGTAGATGGTTGTGGTTGTAAACAACCACGAAAAATTTATAAAGATGGACTCGCCACTATTTTAGCTGAATGGGAAAATACTGATAAAATAACTGATGAAAATGGTGAAGTAAAAGATAAAATTATAATGAAACTTACACCTGAAATTGTAATAAAAATATTTAGAAGAATTTCTGATGAAGATATTACATTCATGGGTTTTAGTCCAATTTGGTCAAGACCTGAATGGTTCGTATGTCAAGTTTTAGCTATTCCACCTCCTGCAGTAAGACCATCTGTTAAAATGGATTCACATCAAAGAAGTGAAGACGATATTTCTCATATTATTGTAAGTATTATCAAAACTAATAAGGCATTACAAAAGAAAATTCAAGAAAATGCAAAAGCAAACGTAATTGATGATTGGACAATGGTTCTTCAGTATTATGTAGCAACAATGATTGATAATAAAATTCCTGGATGCGCACCTGTTGCTCAAAGGTCTGGTAGGGCTTTAAAATCAATTAAAGAACGACTTCTTGGTAAAACTGGTCGAGTAAGAGGAAATTTGATGGGTAAGCGTGTTGATTTCTCTGCTAGAAGTGTTATTGGACCAGATCCTAATATTTCCATTAAAGAATTGGGTGTTCCTATTGCTATTGCAAAAAATATTACTTTTCCAGCCAAGGTAAATAAAAGAAATATTAAATTTTTAACAACTCTAATGGTAAATGGACCTGAAACATATCCTGGTGCTAATATTTTAGAAAAGGGAACTGGTGAAAGCATTTCTCTTAAATATGTTGATAGAAATTCTATTAAATTAGACGAAGGTGATACATTACATAGACATTTATTAGAAGGAGACCCTGTTTTATTTAACAGACAACCTACACTTCATAGAATGAGTATGATGTGTCATAAAGTTAAAATTATGAAAAAAGGTAAAACTTTTAGACTTAATGTAGCTGTTACAAAGCCATATAATGCAGACTTTGACGGTGACGAAATGAATATGCATGGTCCACAAGATGAAGAAAGTCAAAGTGAATTAATAAATTTATGTGCAATTCCACATCAAATTATTTCACCGGCAAACAATTCATCTATTATCGGTATTTTCCAAGATTCTTTACTAGGTTGTAATCGTTTTACGAGAAAAGATATTGTGTTTGATAAAAGAACTGCTATGAATCTACTCATGCTTTTTAATAAAACAAATGTTGATATGTTCAAAGATAAAAAAGATACTTATTCCAATTTTGAAATATTATCACAAATTTTACCACCAATGTCTTGTAGGATGACGAATAATATGTATTGTGATAAAGAAAATAACCTGGAGTCAAATAATATTATTGAGATTGTAAATGGTAAATATATTAGGGGACAAATGGAAAAAGGTACATTGGGTTCAACATCTAAAGGTCTTATACATACTATTTTCAATGATTATTCCGAGAAAATGGCGTGTGACTTTATCGACAATATTCAAAATATTGTAACAGAATACATGAAATTATCTTCTTTTAGTGTTGGTATTAGTGACCTAATTGGTGATATTGAAACAAATGAAAAAATTGCCTCTGCTGTAAATCAAAAGAAAAAAGATGTTTATGATTTAATTCACCAAATTCATTTAGGATTGTTTAAAAATAATACCGGAAAACCAAATAATATTGAATTCGAAACCCAAATTAATTCTATGTTGAATAAGGCACAGGGTGATGCCGGTAAAATTGGAAGAACCAGTTTGTCTAAAGATAATGGATTTGTTATAATGGTTAACGCCGGTTCAAAAGGTAAAAATCTTAATATTGCACAAATGATTTCATGTTTAGGACAGCAAAATGTCGACGGTAACAGAATTCCATATGGTTTTGATAATAGAACATTACCACATTTTTCCAAATATGATGACACACCCGAAGCTAGAGGATTCGTTGAAAGTTCATTTATTCAAGGTTTGACCCCGCAAGAATTGTTTTTCCACGCTATGGGAGGACGTACTGGTCTCATTGATACGGCTGTTAAAACTTCCCAAACTGGTTATGTTCAAAGAAGATTGATTAAGGGGATGGAAGATTTAAAAGTACACTATGACATGACGGTAAGAAATAACAAAGGGAAAATCATACAGTTTAAATATGGTGATGACCACATTAATCCCTCAAAAACAGAACAACAAGTTTTACAATTGGCTAATTTCTCAATTGATGAAATTTATGCACATTTTCAAATTCCTAAAGATATTAAGAAAAAGGGTAGCGTTAACTTTACAAAGGGTGTTATTTCCAAAATGAAAAAAGAAAACGCACAATTGAAAATTAAAACAAAACAAATGATTAATGTATATATCGAAAATAGAAAATTACTTGTTGAAAATGTATTTAATTTCAATAGCGAAACCAAAGTTTTTGTACCGGTTCATTTTAAAAGAATCATAAATAATATTGAAAAATCACTTAATATCAATAAAAATTCTATGGTTGATATTAGTCCACTTGAACTTTATAAATTGCTCGATAATTATTGGAATATTCTCACGCAAAATAATGAACTATATGCACCCACAAAACTATTTGAAATTTGTTATTACTTTTACTTATCACCCAAAGAACTTTTATCTATTAGAAAATTTAATAAAAAAGCCATTTTATTACTTCTAGAAAATATTAGAAAAAGTTATATGAAATCTCTTGTTCACCCGGGAGATATGTGCGGAATTGTTGCCGCACAAAGCATTGGTGAGCCAACCACACAAATGACTCTCAATACTTTTCATTTTGCGGGTGTAGCATATAAATCCAATGTAACAAGAGGATTACCTAGAGTTGAAGAGATTCTATCATTATCACATAATCCAAAGAAACCATCGACAACCATTTATTTGGTTGGAGATGATGAAGCGGATAAACAAAAGGCATTGGAATTTAAATATCAACTGGAATATACATGTCTTAGAGATATTACGGATTCTATTAGTATCTATTTTGACCCCGATAATATGAATACGTTAATTAAGGAAGATACATATATTATGGAACAATATAGAGAATATCAAAATATTATGGAAGATTGTAATGGACCGGATGATGAAGATGACGCATTTTCAAAATGGATAATTCGTTTTAAATTTAGTAGAGAACAAATGTTGGAAAGAAATATTACAATGGACGATGTTCATTTTGCAATTAAACATGGTTTTAAAGAAGACACTAGATGTATTTATTCTGACTTTAATGATAAAAATTTAATTTTTAGAGTAAGAATAGCTAATAATAAAAATCTAATTAATAATAAAAAGAAATCATTAGATCAAGAAGATAAAATCTATTTGCTTAAAAATATTCAAGAAAATATGTTGAATAACGTTATTCTCAAGGGTATTAAAAATATACCAAAAATTATTATTAGAAAAGTGACAAATAAATTGAAATACAAGGAAACTAATTATTTGACCGAAACTAGTTGGGTCCTAGATACAGTTGGTAGTAATTTATTGGATACTCTTTCTTTAGAAAATATCGATGTTACAAAAACGGTATCAAATGATATACAAGAAGTTTTTGATGTATTAGGTCTTGAAGCTGCTAGAAATTGTGTTTATAATGAATTGGATGAAAGTTTTGAGAGTGATTACATTAATCATCATCATATGTCGATGTTGTGTGACAGAATTTGTGCAACTAAAAAAATGGTTTCTATTTTTAGACATGGTATTAATAATGATGATATTGGACCCATTGCAAAGGCTTCATTTGAAGAAACACCAGAAATGTTTTTAAGAGCAGCAAGACACGCCGAATTAGATTTGATGACAGGTGTTTCTGCAAATATTATGTGTGGACAAGATGGATATTATGGTACGAGTTCTTTTGATATCATGTTGAATATTAATAAAATGACCGAATTAAGTAGTAAAAAATTAGAAGAAGATATGAATGTTGACCTTATACTGGAAAAAATGGAAGGAGACTATTTATTGTTCTAAAAATAATATACAAATTAATGATAATGTAAATTATATTGATTCTAAAAATACAGGTATTGTGGATGATTCTTATGAACCTGGGTTTTAAAATTTTAAATTTAATAATATATTAATATATTATTAAAGATGATTTATCAAAATAAAATTTTTTATAAAATTATTATTGATATTTGTTTAAAGTTAGATAAAAAGGAATATATTATACATTTTTTTAATATTAAAAATTCTGATAAAAGTTTAATACAAATTTTTTATTCTATTTTTATTGATAATATTTTTTTATCAAAAGATGATAGTTACGAACATGTTTTAAATGTTTATTGTAAAGCCAAAAATATTTTTAATTGTTTATCGAGATTTTCTTACTTGATTAAAATAAAAAAAGCTTTGTATTATGATATTCAAACCGATTTGAATTTTAATGAATTATCTATTTATCCCGAAAATCAAAAAATTATGATTTTACAAAATAAAACAAAATATAATTTTAGATTAACTGATATTATAAATATTATTAAAGAAAATTTGTTTAATAGTGATGGTTTATTTCCAACAGCAATACATCCTAGAAATCCATATACTAATATTAGATTTACAAAAATACATCTTATAAATATTTACATTAAACTTTTAAATTTAAAATTTGATATTCCCATTATTATTAAATTATTTATGATTTGCAATTTTAACGTTAAAATATTATCTTATCAGTATTTTGAAATTTTAAAAGATAACGCTATTACTCAATTTCCTGATAATTGTGATAATTTAATGCATGAAATTATAGATATGATTGAACAATTAAAAGAAAATATAAATTTTGTTTTTAAACCGATATATTTATCCCAAATAGAAATTTCTGAATTTTTAAATAAACTCAAAAGTCCACTGAGATTGTTTTTAAGATCAAAATATTCATCTAATCCAAATGTTAGAAATTATAACAAAAAAAATATTTTAAAGGTTTTAAATAGAATATTTAAATTCAATAAGTTCAAATGTATTTTAAAAAAAAATATTGATATTTCTAACAATATTATTTTAAGACATAATAGCTCTGTTTTGTATCAGCGTGTAAATTTAGAAAGACCTCCTCCACCACCACCACCACTTCGTGTTATTGAAAACATTAGATTGCGTCGTCTTGCTAATCCACAACCTCCTCCACCATTACCTCCACCATTACCTCCTCCTCCTCCATTACCATCTCATCCATTACCACCTTTAATTATACCATTATTAACTAGTCAAAATATAGTTAATGAAGAAGATGTTTTTAGAACTGTTAATAATATAGCAAGAACTCCGGATAGAAACAGAAACAACTATAGAAATTTACAGTTGAATCTATTTCTTTGAAGACGGTTTTATTTTATCAAATTTCTTTTTTGGGTCTTTTGGATTATATTTTCTATAGTCATCAAAATCTTTAATTGTCGCACGACTTTTTGTCGTACTCCAATCATCTTTCGTTAATTCTTCAAACAATTTACTACCAATAGCATTTACATTTATTTCTATATTTCCTTTATATTGGATTATTCCAAATTCCGGTTGCTTTTGCCTTGATGGACTTTTATTACATGAATGTCCGCCAATTAATAATAAATAAAATTTTTGATTTATTTTTCCACCTATAATAATTGAATTGTACCTTTTTTCGAAACATGTCAATTTTTTTGGTGAAAATAAAATTAAAGGAATACTATAAAATTTTGTTATTGATATTAAATCGGATATTGTTATTTTATATGTTTCATTTATTATAATTGAATCCAATTTTTCACCATTAATGAATCGAGTTTTTATCTTTATTTTGTTATCATTATCCCATATTTTTATTAATGTATCTCTACCATTTTCACTAGCCAAAAGTCTTTCATACGTTGTTATTAAAGACTTTTTTATTTCCACCTTTGATACATTTTCTTTTGTAAAATCTTCAATTATCATTTTTAATCCTCCCAAAACACAATTACTGGTACTTTTTAATTCTAATATTTTAAAATCATTTTCATCCATCCCCTTATTTACCCAATTACCTAATTTTAATTTTGGCTTTTTTAAAATACATTCATTATCCGAAATATGTTCTACTTCTTCTAGTTTAAAACTATTATTTTTTATTTCTTTACCAACTATTTTTTTTGTTTTATCTTCATATTCCAATTCAAAATCATCTTTATATTTTTTACCGTTTAATGGTTCCGACAAATCAAATAATCTTTTTGTATTAATAAATTTAGATTTTTTATAAGGTTTTATATCGACAAAATATTCATTCAATAACAAATCTTCCAGTAATATTATTTCACGGTCGTTTAATTTATAATGTATTTCTGTGAAGGAAAAAAACGTGCTTTTATCAAACAAAAATAATCTCATTTTTTTATATCTTATTATTTCATCACTGATTTTCAAAAAATAATACTCCCTATTATCTCTACCGTTTATTAAATTTATTTCGGGTATAAATAATTTACAATTTTTACCACCTGATTTTGTTTCTGAAAATGTACAACATTTTTTACTACGACACGGTGTTTCATCTAAAATCCCGAAACATTTTTCTACGGATTCTAATTCTTCGTAATCCATATCTCCAAAGATTGTAAATTCTATATGATCTTGCATTATTTTAAATAACTTTTCGCTTAATGATTTAATTTTTACACTATAATAGATACGATTGTCTTCTATTAGTTTTAATAAATCTAATCTATAAACATTATTATTATTCAATACTATTCTTAATGTATTTCTAAAAACATTATAAAAATTACTTTCCAATTTTATTTTCTTTATTACTGTTTTTCTTTTTTTGTTTTCTGTTTTTTTTTCCATCATCATATTTTCATTATTAAAGTAATCTTTGTAATATCCAGTATTGTTTTCTATTACCTTTAAACCGTCTGGTTCTTCGTCGTCTTTCCAACCAGGAGATGCCTCTTGATAAGGTGTTGGAATTACCGGTATAAATTGATTTGTTTGTGTTATAATCCCAACTATCATTTTGTCATTTACAATTTTAATTTTTGGTTCACACAATATTTTTTTATTACTTGATTCATGTATTTTTTTCAATAACCCTAATGTAACATGAAATTCCGTTCCCAATTGATTATTTGGATCCTTTATTTCTATCACACCCAGTTTAACATTTATAGCAGATGGGTAGGTTGGTAAATACAATTTGTATGTTTTACCATCAATTTCTATTTTCACATTTAACCCCACAACCTTCATATTATTATTTAAAACTTGGTTTTCCACTCCTATTCCTATTTTTTTTAATAATTTTATTAATTCATAAGATGTTATATTTGACTGAAAATCATACTTTTCATTATATTCAAATGGTTTACTTTTTAGTGTTTTACAACCGTGTATTGTTTTTTCAACTATTATATTAATAACTTTTAATAATTCAGGGGCATCTTTTTTTAAATTATTTATATCAAAAATTATTTTTTCTTCAATACTATTTCCTTTTACTTTATATCTTATTAAGGGTTCATAATAACCATTTAACGTATACATTATCAACGTTGGTTTTGATATATCAAATGATTGACCTGAATATAAATTGGTTGGACATATTAATTCTATTTTTTGCAATAAATCATTTTCTGGTTCTCTCAATATTATTAAATTACAACCGTCTTTAAAAAGACCACCGTCTTTTTCAGGTAAACATATAAAATCCCATAAATATTCATAATTTATTTCCTCTTCTTTATCATATATATATTTTTTAAATATTTGATATACTTCTTCGTTTCCTTCATTTTTTTTAAATATTTTATATAAATTTCCATTTTGCAATTTTATAAATATTTTATCATTTAATCTTTTAAATATTTCATTTTTAAATTCCAATAAGGATAGATTTACTTTATTAATTTCATTATAATAATATCGCATTATTTCTAAAAAAGATTGGTTTTTATTTTTTTCAATTCCGACTCTTAATAAACACCATGTATTGTCTTTTAATCTACTGTCAGTAAATGTTTTTTGACACCTTTTTCTAGAATCATAACCTATAAATCTTTGTAAAATCAACGGTAAATAACCTATTTTGTTAATTCTTAAAGGAAATGCATCTAACAATGGTGCATTATTTATTTTACCTTTTTTCTTTTCATTTTTTGTTTCATTCTCTTCTTCATTTCTTTCTTCCTCTTTTTCATTACCTTCCTTTTCCATTTTTTGGTTACACTTGTTATATCCTTTTATTTGTTTGGGTTTTGGTAATGGTCTTTTTTGTCGTTTACCACTTTGATTTGTTATTTTCGATAAATCTATTTTACCATCGGGTCCTATTTCTGCATTTTTTGGTAAGGGATTTCCTTTAAACATGTATTTATATTTTAAACTTTTACCTGGTTTTTTTTCAGTTTTCTCTCCTGTTTTTGTATTTTTATATAATATTTTATTTACCGTTTTACCAATTTCGTTTGTTGTTTTTTCTTCTATTTTTTCCCACACATTGTTATCTTGATCTTTATATGTCCTAGCCCCCATGTTACAACAAGGTACGCATAAACCATCGGGATGCGTATCGTTTCCATGTTGGAAACCTGGGTACATCGGTCTATAAACTAATAAATTATCTGTATCTACTCCTTCCTTGTGTTTTTTTACATCTGTAAACTCAAATATTCTCTTACCTTTTGGTACTTTACCACTCTTCTTTCTTATTAATGCATTCCATCCTCCACAGTCACCGTTATTTATTTGTTCAAATGATAAACTTCTCTGTTTTCCATTTTCATCAGAGAAACACCAAAACCTTGGACATATATAATGATACTTTTTTTTGGTAGTACCATATGTTATATGTTCATCATATGAATTTATTTTCAACTCTTTATCTCTTCCATCAATATAATCTTTTTCATCTTGTGTTAAAATTACTGGATATTGTTTATGTTGCCAAGGACAGGACCTTGAATACATTTTAAAACCTTTTTTGGCTTTTATTAAAAATAAATTGGGCTCTTTTTTTCTTAAACGATTTAAAAAATAATTTTTTGATCCCGAAATATGAATATCCGAAAAATCAACTTCCATTTCTTCCTTATCTACATTTTTTTTACTTACAATATTTTTAGTTTTTTTCATTTCTTCTTCTTCCTCTTCCTCATCAGACGATGATTCTTCCATACCTATTAGGTCTTCAAATACTTCGTCATCAAATCCTTCCACTATGTCCACCGCTTGAATTTCTTTTTTTTCAATTATATCATTTTGTTTTTTACCTTTACATAGTCTATTAACCTCCTTTTCATCTCTTTTTTCCATATTAAATAATAATCTAAATAAAGAATCTATAAAAATACTAATGAATTCTATATATTTCAAATCAGTTATATTTTCTATAACTATATCGGATAAACTTAAAAATATTTGTTCCTTTGTAAGTTCCTTTCTATTTTTTATAGTAATTCTGAAACCTGGATTTGACAATATTTTTATTTTTTTATTTTCAAAAGTAGCAACTTCAAAGTTTATATTTGTCATCCATGTATTATATTTTTCTTCTGCTACTGCTTTTGTTAATTTGTAATTTTCCATCAACCCTTCGATTATATTTGATAATAATATATTTTTCATCTTTTGAGTTGTTATATAAGCATTTATACTATCCATAACGTCAAAATTAGATACTCTTTTATAGTTCATCAATATCTCATCCTTGGCAGTTTCAATATTTATAGTATCAAGTTTAAAAACATTTGTAATGCATTTTATTATTTTTTTTAAATTAATTTTCTTATTGTTTTTAATTTTTATATGATATTCCACATTGTTTATTTCAATATATTCATCATGTATGTTTTCATATAAATTGTAACTATAACCACTTTGCTCCAAAACTTTATTTATATTTACCAATATTAATGAATTTAACTTCTCCTTTATCAATGTGTTAATATATTCAACGCTTTTGTATTTATCCTTTAAATCTATTTGTAATTCTATATCTCCATTTTCCAAAAAACCACAAAATATGTAAATTTCTTCACCGTCTATTATTTCCCTTATCGTATAGGTTACCTTTTTCCTATTATCTATTTGTGATATTAATTTTAGAATTTTTGTTTTTTTAAATTTATGTTCTTCATACAATTTTGGGATTTTTTTACCATTCTCGGATTCCCTTTCACTTGTAAATAACCTATAAACATTCTCTTGTCCCTTTCCAGGATTATACTTTATCAAAGGTATATCATCACTTGAGTGAACAAATTTAAATAATAATTCCAATGGTAGTGTTATTTTTGCCAAAGGATGTATTGTTAATTGTATTTTATTTATACCAGATAAAACATAATCCAATTGTTTTTTTTCAACCAAACTTTTATAATATAAATTATACAACAAATCTATACTATCATTATATAACTCTATATTGTTTGTATTATTATACTCGACATCATTCCTTATTAATGAATCCCGATTTTTCAACAAATCTTCCAAAGATTTTACCTTGTAAGTGATATATAATTCAGGGAAATATAATTTTAATAAATAATCTTCTGATACCCCCAAATCTTTACCAATACTTAAAACTTCTTCTGCCGTACATAAATATATTGTATTATCTTTCAAATCGCCAAATTCAAATAATAATTTATTATTTTGTAATGTTGTGAAATTTATTATTGATTCGATATTTTTATCTTTTACAAAGTAAAATGGGTTTGTAACAAATTCATAATTACGTTTTAATATAACTTTATGCCCCAAAGTATGCATCATCTCATTTTTATTATTTATTTTATCTAAATTCAACAAATCATCAAAACTATAAACATCCTTTTCTAATTCACTACAATCCGTTTTATCAAAAATATTATTATCAACAATGTTCAAATAATAATTACATAATAAATCATTGGTTAAAATATTTTTATCATTTTGGGTTAAGTCATTATAAATCTTTTCTACATTTATATTGGGTTTTGTTATTGTAAATAGATAAAGTTCCGACATACTCACATTTAAATTACAATTCATTATTATTTTGTTCTTTATCCTTTTTATAGAATCATCCTTATGAATATAATTATTTATTATAGTACCTACTTTAGATTCAGTTTCACTTCTAAATTCTAAATTATTCCCAACGAAATTATATGTTTCCTTTATTTTTTCATTATCTATATGACATATTTTAATAATTTCCGACATCTATATAAATATAAATTATAATATTTATTACATAAAATGAATATTATAGTTGCTGTTTGTAAAAATAATGGAATTGGTAAAAATAATACATTACCCTGGTCACTAAAACAAGACCTAAAATATTTCAAATATAAAACCATCGGAAACAGAAATAATGTTGTTGCAATGGGTCATAATACTTTCAAATCATTAAATAAAACTTTACCTAAAAGGAAAAATATTATTTTTACAATGAAAAATGATTATAGTTTGTTTAAATTGAATCAGAAAAATAATATAAACGATAATCCCATCTATTTTAATAATGTTGATACTTTTAAAAAATATGTGAATAAAAAAAAATATAATTGTACTTGGATAATCGGAGGTGAACAAATATACAATACTTTTATTAACGATGTCGATAAAATTTATTTAACACAAATTTATAAAGATTTTGAATGCGATACCTTTTTTCCCGATATACCAACCCATTTTTCTTTAACAAAAGTAAGCCCCATTATAAATGAAAATAACATAAAATATAGATTTAAGGTTTATTCTAATCATAGATCATAATAAGGATTGTCCGATATCCTCATTCCACAATAATTTTTTGGATTCTTTTTATAATCTATCGGTTTGTATATTTTTATTTTTTCAGCATATTCCAATAAAAATTTAAAATTTTTCCAAAACTCATCATTATGACCAATTGATTCTGAGGCTATATGCGATATTTCATGAATTGCTACAAAAGTTAATGTATTTTCATCTATCATATTTCCACCATTTTTTTTTGTTGTTGTACAAAATGCTAGTTTTTCTCCTTTGTTTTCCGAATATGCTGTAAATTCACTTGTTGGTAATATTTCCTTCACTTGTGTTGGATTAAAATTTTTAACTAACCTTTTTACATTACCCCTCTCTGGATATTTCTCACCCAAATATTCAACCAATTTTTTACATTTATTTGTTACACGTGCCAATAAATCTACCGTTTCTTGATGTTTCAAATTTTCTTTTACTCTCACACAATATTTATTTCCATCCACCGTTGATACTATACAACTCAAATTGTAATAATCCGATTCCATAAACATTTTTGAACAAATTAAAATTATAAATATTATTAATATTATTGCAAAATATCCACTTTCCATTTATTTATAATAAAATTATAAATAAAAAAATAAAAATTTAATTGCACCCAATTTCTAAAGGACGACGATTTAAATCCGGACCCATTGTAGAGTTGTTCCAAGGTCCAGTCTTCATCTGAGGATTAGGAGGTTCAGAGCGGATTTGTAAATTAGCGTTTCTTAAACTCGACCCAACAGTGTTGATACCAATATGGTGACCAGCTTCCAATAATGATACATCCAACAAACCTCCATTTCCTCTAGGATTCATTTTTTGGAATTGACTGTTACTATCCTTAGGAAGCAAATCCTTTGGGTCAATTACTTCCTGTCTAGCACATGCTTTTGGTACAGAAGGTCCAGAAATACCATTTGCGCTAGCTGGTCCAGAATTTCTTGCTAAATCATTTGCTCCATCATTGTAATTTGAACCACATGCTCCTGCATTTGAATTTACTTTTTCATTATTGTTTAATTCACTTCCTACTTCACTCACAACTTCTTTATTTGAATATCCAGAAGTGATCATTGACTTGATTCTAGAATAATCGTAGAGTGCGTAGAGTAACACAACTCCTGCTATTGCTAAAACCAATTGGTTTGAAAAACAATCTTTAACTAACTTTTTCAACATTATATAAAATGAACACATAAAATATTTTTTTAAATTATTTTAATTTATTATGTCTTGATTACAATATTTTTTAATTACCTTTTATCATTTTCTCTAAATCATTATCTATATAATCTTCGGTTTCATTGTCAAAATCTAATAAATATGTTTTTTTTATTTGTTTTGATTCCAAATATGATTGTATTGCTAATTTTTTTGCCAATATTGCCTTTTCCTTTGCATTTTTATACATTTTATAATACACTTCATTTGGTTTTTTTAATTTCATAACATTTTTTTCTAAATCTTCAGGTAATTCCAAATTAATTTCTATCATATCTTTTTCTTCTAAATCTTTGCCTTTTTCTAAACTTCCTTCAGTTATATATGCTTTTACTTTTTCTAAATCTTTTTTTTCTTCTCCTTCAACTTCTCCTTCAACTTCTCCTTCAACTTCTCCTTCAACTTCTCCT
>Ga0115000_10002006_pt1 | contig 17750 bp, 20 predicted proteins | sample ArcticOcean_MG_C_6_FD_89690 | JGI IMG/M metagenome (GOLD analysis project Ga0115000, IMG submission 89690) | Marine microbial communities from western Arctic Ocean - ArcticOcean_MG_CB8_128 | ecosystem: Environmental > Aquatic > Marine > Oceanic | place: Arctic Ocean: Canada Basin | collected...
AGCGGCGAAACGATTGATTATGGCCCTTGCGCTTTCATGGATATTTTTTCCATGGAGACAGTATTTAGCTCGATTGATTCTCATGGGCGCTATAAGTATGGAAGTCAGGCGCATGCTGCCCAATGGAATCTGGCACGGTTAGCCGATAGTCTTCTACCGCTTTTACATAAGGATTCAGAGAAAGCAGTGAAACTAGCAGAAGTGGCGATTGAGGGTTACAGTGTGATCTTTAATCACGCATGGATTACAGGTATGCGTTGCAAGCTTGGATTATTTGGCGAGGAAGTAGACGATTTTTCTCTTGCTCAAAGCCTTTTAGATTGGATGCAAACTTCGAAAGCTCACTACACAAAAACTTTTCGTGATCTGATTCAAGAAAATATACCACAAAATGAAACCTACAATTCACCAGTATTTCAGAAATGGTACATGCTTTGGAAGGCAAGGCTTACGAGAAACCCAAAGCCGCTAGAGGCTTCTTTTTGTTTGATGCGTGATAGTAATCCCGCAATCATCCCGAACAACTATTATGTGGAAGAGGTTTTGGCAGCAGGCGAGGGCGGCGATCTGAAACCTTTCTTAGCTTTGCTAGAAGCCTTGAAGAATCCTTTTGAGGAAACATTATCTAATGAAGCCTATCTCAACTCAACTATTCAACCAAACCCTAATTACCAGACTTTTTGTGGGACATAAAAGTATTTTTCCTTGATTGCAATATTTGCTAAGTAAGCATATATTTAGAGAAAATTTTATACCCTAAAAAGGAGTGGTTTGAATTGGTAAAATTAATAACATCTTTAAATCCTTTAGTTGATAAAACATTAAATAAAAATCCTTTTGACTTTATTGCCGATGCTGAAAATATTAAATCTTATTTGAATGAGCTATTAAATAGACAAAAATTTATCATTAGCATTTAAATTAATTATTTCTATAGAATCGAATATTAAACTTCATAATGATGAAGTATTAAAAGAGGGGTTTATTAATTCTCTATTAGATATTGTGTTGCAGCATAAAATTAATGAACAAGATAAAATCCCATCTTTCTTTGATCAATTTTTATTACGTTATATGCAAGATGGAGGCCCCAATGCCTCAAAAGCATACGAATGGTTCAGAAGTATACTTTCTTCAAAAGTAAACCGCTTTACAGATTTTAAGATACGGTCAGAAGAAAATTGTATTTTTTCAAATCATGCCAGAACGGATGGTATGGCTGAAGTCCTTTCACAAGGAACTCATGGAGTATTTACCTGGAAAGATCATATTGTTTTTAAATCTGTATTTGATTTAGCCATTTACTCAATGTTGATAGAAGAATTAAAGCCAGATGTAATAATCGAAATAGGATCTGGAAAAGGAGGAAGTGCCGTTTGGTTGGCTGATATGATAAAAATTCTAGGGTTAAAGTCTCAAATATATAGTTATGATATTAATAAACCAGATTTTAGTTATCCTGGTGTAAGTTTTATTGAGTTTAATTTGAATAATTTAAATGAGTATGTAGATTTTCCAGAAAATGAAAATTGGGTTGGATCGAAGTTAATTATTGAAGATGCACATGTAAATATTCCTAATGTATTAAATAAAATAGATAGTAAGGTTGGTAAGGGTGACTATTTAATAATTGAGGATAGTGATGGAAAGCAAAACGACTTATTTAACTTCTTAAAAAATACAAAAACTACATATCTAACAGATCAGCATTATTTGGATTTATTCCGAAGAAATGGCACATCGGCAACCAATTCAATTTTTAAGATAGGGTAATACTAAGTCCAGCTCCAATAATTTGTAGATACTTTTTCATAAAATCAATCTATGCTCATTATCCATATCGGAAGCTAAATAGTACTATATAAAATATTGTCAGACACCCATCGCCATATGAGATTCCATGTGCAACAATTATTAGTCCTGGACAAGTAATTGTATTTTATAATTATTGATTAATTCGTGTGAGAAATTGTGAGTTACAATCATTAAAATGAAAATTGCTATTATTGGTGCAGGTATTTCAGCAATAACTATTGCACAAAATCTAAAAAATATTACTAATGTAACTCTCTTTGAAAAAAGTCGAGGTGTTGGGGGTAGGATGGCCTTAAGACGCTCGGGCCCATATGAATTTGATCATGGAGCTCAATTTTTTACTGCTAAGCATCAAAATTTTAAAAATTTTATTGCGCCATTGATAAAAGAAAATGTAATCAAACGATGGGATGCGCGCTTTGCTGAATTTAAAAATAATGAACTACTAAGAGAGATTACGTGGAATTCAGAATACCCTCATTATGTTGGTGTGCCCGGAATGAACTCAATTTCTAAGTTTTTATCTAAGGAACTTAATATTAAATTAAATACCAAAGTTGATAAAATAGTTAAAAATACTAATAATAGCTGGCAGTTATTTGACGAAAAATTAAAAAATTTAGGAGAATTTGATTGGGTTATATCTACGGCTCCTGCAATTCAATCTGCAGAAATTCTTCCAAAGTATTTTAAGTACCATAACGACTTGCTCAACAGAACAATGGTTGGTTGTTTTTCATTAATGCTTGGGTTTAAAAAAGCACTTCCATTATCGTGGGACGCAGCCCTAATAAGAGATGCTGATATAAGCTGGGTGTCTATTAATAGTTCTAAACCACATAGAGCAAAATCGTTTGCTATGTTAATTCATTCAACTAATGTTTGGGCAGAAAAGCATTTATCTGATGATTATCAAGATGTTATTTCATTTCTAAATAAAGAAACTTCCCGAATTATTGGCTATGATACGAGCCACGCTGATTACATCGATCTTCATGCATGGCGATATGCAAATATAGAAAAACAAGGAAAATCTGATTTATTTATTGATTATGAAAATAGGCTTGCCTCATGCGGTGATTGGCTGACTCAAGGGAGAGTTGAATGTGCTTTCGAGGCAGGGTTTATGATGGCAAAAGAAATTAATAAAATTAAACATGAATAAATTCGAGTCATATTTTTATTATATTATTGTTTTCTTTGGGTTAATTCTTATTGTAGGAATTTTAATATTTATTGCTTATAAAGCTAATAATAAAAAAAAGTAACATTCTCACATGAGTTAAACAAATGCATTTTAATTATAGATTTGTCAAAAGTTTTGTTGCTCACTTAAAAATGAAGATGTAAACTAATTTTCTAATTCAAGAAGAATTCGAATGAGTCTTATTGGATTTAGGAAGTACCTAAAAAAAAGAATCCATGAATGATGTTAAAACATATAAAAAAAACAATTATTTTCTTGTTAGTTTTTGGTTTGGGATTTATGACAGCCTACATTACTACTAATAATTCTTTTAAATCCATCTCAATGGATAATAATGAATCTATATATATAATCTCTCCTAAGAGTGGGGCCGAGGTTATAAATCCAGTAAAGGTAATTTTTGGTCTTAAAGGTGTTGGGGTGGCTCCAGCAGGAACGAAAAAAACCAATACGGGGCATCATCATTTATTAATTAATTTAGAAAAGCTTCCAGATTTGAAATCACCATTACCAAGCAATGAAAATTTAATTCACTTTGGTTTAGGTCAAACAGAAACTGAAGTTAGGTTGAAAAAAGGAATTAATACACTGCAACTAGTTTTAGGCGATCACATGCACAAACCTCATGAGCCGCCATTAATTTCGAAAAAAATTAAAATTATTGTAAGATAAATTTTAAAATTAACTGTGCAGATGAAATACTTTATTCATTATCTTCCAATTATTATTAAGCTTTAATAGAGTAAACATGTCTGTAAATTGATGCCCAGACCAATTACTAGACTCCAGCCTAACAGTTGCGACTGTACCTTCTATATCTATATTAACAATGTTGGCTTCAAGTTCAGTTGCTGGTGGATTTTCATCAATCCAATTAAAAAGATTTTTTATTGGACCAGAAAATAAATCATCTCCAATGTAGCCAAAGATTGTAGCTTCGATATGAAACGCTGGCTCCATATCGTTTCCTTTTCCAGAGATAGCGCCATTTATATAATGTTGTATATTTTTTTTAATTAATTCTTCATCACTCATTTTTTTCACCTCTAAAATTTAATAATAAATTAGAACTAATTTACTCCTATTTTATAAATCTACAAATTCATTTTTTATTGCTGCAAAGATTAGGCTGGACGCCTACAGAACATTAGGGATACAATACTTTAATAAGAAAAATAGGATTTTAGAGTATGGCAAAGAGTAGAGTATTAATTCCAATAAGAAATATTGACCAAAATCTTAGGATTTTGCAAGATAACTTACTTAATGATGGCAGTATTAATTTTGATGATGCTAGTTTGGAAGATTTACTTAAAAAGCTACCTGCAGATGAGCCAATAACTCAGCTTTTACACACGGAAGTTAGGTACGAAGTTACAGACCATTGTAATGCGTCATGCATTATGTGTCCTAGAGATGAGCATGAGCATGGACGTGCGCATGGCATTATGGATCAGAGTAGATATGAAAAAAGTATTGATGAAGTTGTAACTCTTGGGGCTAAACAAATTGTGCTTACAGGTTTTGGAGAGCCAATGCTTGATAAAAACTTAGAATTAAAAATTGCTTATGCTAAGAAAAAAGGATTATCAACTTATATAATATCTAATGGCTCAGTTCTTAATAGTAAACGAGCCCAAAAAATATTAGAAGCTGGTTTAGACGAGATACGCATCAGTTTTTATGGTATGAGTAAAGAAACTTATAATACTGTAATGCAAGGTCTTGATTTTGAGAGAACGAGAGATGGGCTTTTAAGGTTTATTAAATTAAGAGATGAACAAAATTTCAAAACAAAAATTCAGATTTCTTATTTAACTCTTCCTGAAAATGAAAAAGATGAGCAAGCTTTCCAAAATTTTTGGGAGCCTTTAGTAGATGCTATTGAAATTTGGCGCCCCCATAACTTTGGTGATGGAAGAGATTATCGAGATCGTGATGAAGGTCAGATTGAAGTAGTTAAAACAACTTGTGGAAGGCCTGAGACAGGAGCTCTGCAAATACAGTGGGATGGTGAAGTAATTCCATGTTGCTATGACTATAATAACAAAATTGTATTAGGCAATGCTTTTGAGCAGCCAGTTCTTGAAATCCTTAATGAGAAAAAATATAGGTTGCTACGCTATGCTCACAAAGCTGGACTTTTTAACATTTTTCCATATTGTGACCAATGTGATCAATTGCTTCCTCATGCAGACGCTCTTGTTTATACAAATAGGCACAACCTACCGCCTGAAGAAGCTGTTAAATTATCAAATACTGATTTATATAATCTTTCTGAAGGGTCGGATATTGACAAAGCAAATTTAAATGAAAAATATAAATCTATTGTTTAAATTTATGGCAGCTAGCTTCAATAATTACTTAATACGTCGTTGTAAATAAACATAAGATAAATTTAAACAAAAAGGGATGAATCCTGCATAAATAAATTTATTTATTCCGTAGTGATTGATTACAAAAAAACTCACGACTCCAATAAGTAAACCAATCAAATATGTTTTTTCTGTAATCATCTTTCCCATAGATAAAATAATGATAAGTGGTGCAAATGATATTCCTAAAAGGGTCCAAGCATAAATAACAATTAAAAATACACTATTGTTGTTGAGTAAGGCTATAGTTGCTGACAATAAAGCCACTGAAAATGTAATTAACTTAATTTGCTTGTTTGAGAAATTTTTTGATTTAAATAAATCCTGTGAAATATTTCCTGAGCAATTAATTATTAATGAGTCGGCCGTTGACATTGTTGCAGCGAAAATTCCAGCAATAATAACACCAACCATGAATGGGCTTAACAGTTCTAATGCCATCAATGGCAATGCTAATTCAGGATCAAAAGCATTTTGATTATCAAGGTAAATTTTAGATAGCATTCCTACACAAAATGCTAATAAATAAAATATTAGATACCAAAAATAATAATGATACCTTGCTCTTTCAATTAATTCTGGATCTTTAAGGGCCATAAAGCGAACCATAATATGTGGTTGGCCAATAACAAATATGCCAGCTACAAGCCAGCTTATAGGATAAATAATTTTTAAGAGGGTGGAGTGTTCAATTTCAGGAGGAAAAAAATTTAGGTAGTTACTAACAAGCAACCATTTACTTAAAGCAACATCAATTCCACCCAGGCTTATCAAGCATGTAACAACTAAAACAATCATTGAGAAAACCATAATAATTGCTTGAATCACGTCGGTCCATATTGATGCACGAATACCTCCAACCATGGTGTACATGAATACAATAATTGAACCTATACTAATGCCAAGCCATAAATCCCAATTAAAAATTACCATTAATGTTTTTCCGCCAGATACAAATTGAGCAGATGCATAGACAATCAGAAATATAAGGCTAAGTAAGCCTATAAACTTTGTAATAAATTGGCCTTGCTTTGCCCAGGCACCAATAACTGATGCATAGGTAACATTTGAGTTCTTTGTTGTTTCCTGATTTATTTTTTTGTGTATGGTTCTTGATATTAAGAAGTCACCTAGAATCCATCCAATCATTAACCAAATTGAAGGTAAGCCAACAATATAAGTGAATCCAATTAAGCCGATAAACATATAACCACTATTGTTCGTTGCCATTGCAGACAAGCCTACTAACCATGGACTTAAGGATTTACTGGCAAGATAGTAATCAGACTTATTTGGTTTACTAAGACGACCTGCAGATAATCCAACAATGGCAATAACTGATAAGATAATTAAGAAGGATAAAATCAAGGTCAATCCACCTCGTAGGCACCCTGCTGGTTGTGCACTTCATGGCCCTTGATGGGGGGATTAAATACACAGGCTAATTTCATTTCTTCATCACAGTTCAAAATATGCTCATCATGTTCGTTAAGGGCATAAAGCGTTCCAGGTACTATTTCGAATGCCTTATTATTTTTTAAATCAATAATTTCACCATGACCACTGATACAATAAACTGACTCTAAATGGTTGATATAATGCATTTTAATATTTGAGTCTTTATAAATTGTTGTGATATGAAAAGAGAAACCCATCCCCTCTTCTTTTAACAGCATGCGAATACTGTTCCATTGCCCTTTTGGGTCGTTAACTTTATTACATTGAGAAATTTTTTTTATAATCATGATTCAACTATATAATTTTCGTGAAAATAATCTATTTCTTCATCAAAATTATCTTTTGCAATACAGATTGTTTTAATTGCATCCTCTAATATATCTATACCTTTCTTTAAATTTTGATCAGAAATTGTCAGTGGGCATAAGAATTTAATCACATGATCATCTGCACCACATGATCATCTGCACCACTAGTTTCTATCATTAAACCCTTTTTAAAAGACAGCTTTGTAATTTTATTTGCTAGATTACCATCAACACAATTTAGACCTTGAAACATACCACGCCCCCTGGAGGAAAAATTCCCTTCTCCGTATCTGATAATAATTTTTTGTATTCGATCATAAATATACTTACCTTTTTTTATAACTTCTTTAGAAAATAAGTCATCAGACCAATAGTGATCAATTGTTTTCTTAGCTGTAACAAAGGCGAGATTATTTCCTCGGAAGGTTCCATTATGTTCTCCTGGCTTCCATATATCATGTTCTGGTTTTATAAGTGCAACAGCAAAAGGTAATCCATAACCACTTAAAGATTTCGATAGGGTGATGATATCTGGCTCAATACCCATTTCTTCAAAGCTAAAAAAAGATCCAGTCCTTCCACACCCAGCTTGTATATCATCGATTATTAATAATAAATCATGCTTTTTACATACTTTTTGGATATTTTTGAGCCAAGAGGTACTGGCTGCAGTTATTCCCCCTTCACCCTGAACAGTTTCAACAATAATTGCTGCGGGGTGGTCAATACCGCTACTAGAATCTGTTAATACTTTATCTAGGTATGAAGTAGTATCAATATCATCACCTAAATAACCATCATAGGGCAATGTGCTTATACCGTTTAAGAGAGTGCCTGCAGCAGCACGATGATGAACGTTGCCAGTTGCGGCAAGAGCACCTAATGTAACGCCATGATATCCATTTGTAAAATTAATAATATTAGACCTTTTCTTAATTGTTCTGGCAAGCTTCATGGCAGCTTCAACGGCATTGGCACCTGTAGGCCCAGTAAATTGAACCATATAATCCATTTTTCTAGGCTTTAAAATTTTCTCATTAAAGGTAGTTAGAAATTCACCTTTTGCTTTAGTGTGCAAATCTAGACCATGAGTAATTCCGTCGGATTCTATATAGTCTAGTAATGATTTTTTGAGAACAGGATTATTATGACCATAATTTAAAGTCCCGGCACCTGCTAAAAAATCTAAATATTGATTTCCTTCTAAATCATATAAGTGCTCACCTTGTGCTTTATTAAAAACTCTTGGAAAAGATCTAGCGTAACTTTGAACTTCTGACTCAATTTCTTCAAATATTTTCATTTTTATGTTCCCGATTAATGGGGCCTATTTCAATTAATATTTCTGTAGCATGCTTGTTAGAGAAGTCTTTTTCTTTATCAAATAAAATTAGCTCCGATATTTTTGTGTGATATTTCTCTTGGATTTTTTGAAACATCCTTCGTGAAGCTGTATTAGCTTTTGTAACAGTGGTCTCAATAGAGATAACATTTTTATTTTGCTTTAGTATAAATTCAATTAATTCAATCCCAAGCCCTTTTCCACGATAATTTTCATCTATCGCAACCTGCCAAATAAAAAGCGAATTATTGTTTGATGGATTGATAAAACCTGAGACAAATGCAACTACTTCGTTGCCATCAAAAGCAATAGAGCAGGTGTTATTAAAATAATGGGATTGAATTAAATAAAGATAGGTTGAATTTATATCAAGTGGGGGTGAGCGCTCTATAAGATTAGCAACCGCAAAACCATCTTTTTTGCTTGGTGAGGTTATTTTAATTCTTTTATCTTTTTTTGAATATATTTCGATTGTCATATTGTAGAGGATCAATACTACGCGAACCTAATGTTGCTGTCCAGTTGACTATATATCGTTTGAATGTGACTGCTTTATTACGAATGAAATACCAATTAAATTTTGCTTCATGTTCTGTATTAAAGTTTGTAATACACAATGACTTAGATTACCATAGCCTCTTAAAATATATTAGGGCACAGGACTAAAAAAAAGGACTAAAAAATGAATAAAGAATTCGATTACTTAAAAAAAGAATTTCCAAAAATTTATAAAGATATTGTCTTGAATCATAAAGCGGTAAATAAAGTTTTAACTTTTTGTGATGATAAAAATCAATACCTTTTATTTACCGGCATGTTTTCTGACGTTAATGGGGGCAAGGGGATTAATGAAGAGCTGGAGACTTATCTAGTTAATTTCTTAATAGATAAATATAAATGTAAAGCTTTTGCAAGGGCTGCTGCTTATGTTTTGGAAGATCAAACTTCATTTATTGGCTACGATTTTAGAAGTATTGATGATAAAAAATGGTCACAACAAAACATTTTTCATACAGATGCCGAAGGGAAGGTAACAGATATAGATGAAAAATTTACTAACAGTAGCGATAATAATAATATATGTCCATTAGTAAATTCTTATTTTGAAGGTATAGATTTCCCTAAAGATACTGAAGAATTCCTAACTAATTTATATGAGCAAGTGAAGCCAAGTTTTCAAATAATTAAATTGAAAAGGTGATTTATTAAACTTAATTAGCCCACGGGCGATTACATTTAAACATCGAAAATGTAGCTTCACCTGGTTTGGACGATTTACTTTTAATAATGGTATTTGCCCTAACTGAAACTGCACTATTCTTCGCCAATTGAACTAAATCATTATGAATGTTTTCTTCACTTCTCTCAACATATGCAATTTCAGACAAAACGCTTACATCCACCGTTCCTCTAGAGATGCAACCTTTTGGTTTTTCTTTTACTACCAATATTCCTTCTGAGCCGTCCTTAACATCTATATATTTTGCACAGCCAGTAGCTAATAAAAAAGTTAAAAATATGAAAACACTGTTTGCTATTAATTTTTTTGTATTCATTTATAATCCCCAATTTAATGTTTATTGATTCTTTTTAATCTTTTTTGATTTAGGTTTTTTATGATTCAATTTAAAGTCTGGTAGGAAACTAAAACTTATTAATTCCTTTTTTTTAGCATTTGAGGACATTGTTTCTTCAACTTCACTTGGGTCATCAATGGTTCTTAAATAATCTTGATAGTTGATGAAGTAATCTACATTATACTTTTCTTTAATATCTTCGGATGGTACATGTGTAGGAACTACTACCTGTCTACCTTTCTGCCAATTCCCAGGTATGGTTACATCATATTTTTTAGCCAACTGAAGGGCATCAATTATTCGAATAATTTCATTGAAGTTTCTACCAATATGTTTAGGATAAGATAAAATCGTTTGAATTTTTTTACCTGGATCAATTATAAAAACAGATCTAATGGTAGATTTATTTGCATCTCCAAATACACCTTTACTTGGCTCAGCTTTTGGATGATACATTCCATAAGTAGTCGCTATCTTTAATTGTTTGTCTGCAAGAATTGGGTAATCAAGATCAGGCCTCTCCAAGCCTATGGTTATTGTGCCTTTTTTATCTGTTCTAATTAAATTTTTATATTTATTAATATGAGATACCCACTCTAAATGATCGTCGAGACTGTCAGCACTTAAGGTGATGATTTTTGTTTGTCTTTTTTTAAATTCTGGTTGAAGAAATGCAAGCTCAGCTAATTCAGTTGTGCAGATAGGGGTAAAGTCACCAGGGTGAGAAAACAAAATAGTCCATTTATTATCACTCCATTCATAGAAGTTAATTTCTCCTTTAGTCGATTGAGCAACAAAATTAGGCGCTTTATCTCCAATCTGAAGGGCGTTGATAGTCCCTGAAAAAATAAAGATGAATAACCAACATAATTTTTTAATTATATGCATTAAATTTACCCTGTTAACTCGTCTCTTGTTGAAGCGAAAGCTGAGATAGCTTTATCCAGATCTCCTTCGTTGTGAGCCGCTGAGATTTGCGTTCTAATCCTTGCCTTGTCTTTAGGAACAACGGGAAAGAAAAATCCTATTGCGTATATACCTTTTAATAATAACTTCTTACTCATTTCTTGTGCTAAGTTCGCATCTCCCAACATTACAGGTACGATGGGATGATCACCATCATCAACAGCAAAACCAGCTTTTTGCATACCTTTTCGGAAGTAATGCGTATTATGTTCTAGACGATCTCTTAATTCCGTATTGCTGCCTATCATTTCAAGAGCTTTGAGTGTTGCAGCACAAATTGAAGGAGCTAAAGTATTTGAAAATAAATAAGGTCTCGATCTTTGTCTAAGCATATCGATAATTTCTTTTCTTCCTGAAGTGAATCCTCCAGACCCTCCGCCCAATGCTTTACCGAATGTACTAGTAATAATGTCTACTCGGTCCATTACCCCTCGATATTCGTGAACGCCACGACCTGTATTACCCATAAAGCCTGTTGCGTGACAATCGTCATGATGAACCATTGCATCAAATTCGTCAGCAAGGTCACAAATTTTGTCCAGCTGAGCTATCGTGCCATCCATTGAGAAGACTCCATCAGTTGTAATCAAAATCCTTCTAGCACCGTTTTTTTTAGCGTCAGTTAACTTATCTCTCAAGTCAGCCATATTATTATTTTTATAGCGATAACGAGCTGCCTTGCAAAGACGGACCCCATCAATAATCGATGCATGATTAAGCTCATCAGAAATAACTGCATCTTCATTTGTTAGGATTGTTTCAAATAGTCCAGCATTTGCATCAAAACAAGCCGCATATAGGATAGTTTCTTCCATACATAAGAATTCACTTACTTTTTCTTCTAAGGCTTTATGTATAGTCTGAGTGCCACAAATGAATCTAACTGAAGCCAAACCAAATCCCCATTTATCATAACTAGCTTTTGCAGCCTCTATAATTTCACGGTTATTAGCTAAGCCTAAATAATTATTTGCACACATATTGATTACCTTACTTCCATCACTCAAAGTGATTTCATTTTTTTGATCAGAACTAATATAGCGCTCAGTTTTCCATAAACCGGCAGTTTTGATATCATTCAAATCATTTGCAATACTATCTCGTGTGGCTTTAAAGCTCATTAATAATCCTTAAAAAATTATGTTTCCCAATTTAAAATAACTTTCCCCGATTTACCTGACCGCATAACATCAAAACCTTCTTGAAATTCGGTAAAATTAAAACGATGAGTAATTATTTTTTCTAAGGGTAGGCCACTTTGGACCATCATTGAACCCTTGTACCATGTCTCAAAAATTTCTCGGCCATAGACACCTTTAATAGTCAAACCTTTAAAAACGACTAAATCCCAATCAATACCAGACCCTGCTGGCATAATTGCAAGCATTGCAATTCGGCCACCATTTATCATTTTACTAAGCATGTCAGAAAAAGCTGTTGGAGACCCAGACATTTCCAAACCAACATCAAATCCTTCGAAAATCCCCAAAGATTCCATTAATTGCTTTGAGATTGAGCCTGTTTTAACATTAACAGTAATCACTTTAGGTAAGATTTTTTTGATTAAATCAAGACGGTATTGGTTTATATCGGTAATTACAATATTTCTTGCACCAGCATGATTCGCTACTATTGCTGACATCATTCCAATTGGCCCTGCTCCTGTTATAAGAACATCTTCACCAACCATATTAAAAGATAGTGCTGTATGAACAGCATTACCATAAGGGTCAAAACAAGCTAGGAGATCTGTTGACATCTCGCGACTAGGTTTAAATATATTCTTTGCTGGAACAGATAGGTACTCTGCAAAAGCACCGGTTCTATTGACACCAACACCTATGGTATTCGGACATAAATGTATTGTTCCAGCCAGGCAATTTCGACAGCGACCACAGGTTATATGACCTTCACCTGATACAATGTCTCCAATTTTTAAGTCAGAAACATTAGAGCCAAGCTCTACAATTTCACCAGCGTACTCATGACCAGTTATCATGGGAATAGGGATGGTTTTCTGTGCCCATTCGTCCCAATTATAAATATGGATATCAGTGCCGCAGATGGCAGTTTTTTTGATTTTAACTAACACATCATTATTGCCAAGTTCAGGTTCAGGCATATCTTCTAGCCATAATCCTTCTTTTGCATGTCTTTTTACTAAGGCTTTCATTAATTCCCCATAAAATATTTACATTAGAAATCTTAAAGAAGCTATCATTTTATTTAATTAAAAATAAAATGATAGTAATATCTTTAAGTATTATATGAACCAAATTATTTATTTAGTGACTTACAACTTATGAATTCAATTACAAAAAAAATATTTCCTTTTATTTTATGTATTTTCTGTGTTTTTTCAATCACAAATAGTTGGGCTCTGGACAATTATGTTGGCGAACTATTTAAAACTGACCAGCCTATTTCACTTTATACAGCGACCCAAGCAAAAAAAGAGGAAGTAAATTCTATTTTTTGGCAAATTACCGACCTTGATGGTAAGGAGCATTATTTATTTGGGACAATTCATACGGATGATAACCGTGTATCAAATTTTAACCCTATTGTTGCAGAAAAACTAAAAGAGATTGATGTATTTGTTATGGAGGCTGATGAGGTTATTGATAGATCAATACTCCGTGTTAATCCAAAAGTGTATGACGGCTATTTAAGTCAAGATGAGTTAGAAAAAATTAATTTATTAGCAGACTTTCATACAATGCCTCGAGAACATGTTTTGTCGATGAAGCCATGGATTTTAGCTGTTATTTTTGATTCTCCAAGGCCGATAACGCCTTTTAATCAGGATAATTTATTAAAATCTAAAGCTGAAGATTTCATGAAAATTACTCAAGGACTTGAAACGCCTCGCGAGCATTTTAAAGCTCTAGATATGTTTACGATTGATGAACAAATGTCATTATTGAAAGCTGTTTTAAAAAAAGACCTTGAGCAAAAGGAAGTAAATTACGAATTATTAGTATCAGCTTACTTAACCTTTAATACAGAAAAAATTCTTAATACTGATATTTTAATTACCAAAAGCCTTGTTTCTAAAGCTATTTGGAAAAAAATGGAATACCATTTTCTAACCAGAAGAAATAAGTTTTTTGGCGAACGAGTTAAAGAGTTAATAAAGGGCAATAGAATTTTTATTGCTGTTGGTGCATCGCATTTAGGCGGGAAGACTGGGTTACTAAATCAATTTAAAGAGGCTGGCTTTAAATTAAAACCAATGCAAGCCTTAGATTGATATATACCAACCATATGGAATAATGTGCATATGAATTACAAATTGATTGAATCAAAGAACAACCCTTTTTATAAAAACCTTAAAAAGACTTACTCTAGCTCATCTTTTAGAAGCGATCAAAATCAAACTATTTTGGATGGGCCTCATTTAATACAGTCTTTTTTTCAGCATAGTGTTCCAGTAGCAATTATTAAAGATTTGGGTATTGATAGCCCTGAAGTAGAAAATTTAATTTCAAGTATTGAATGTCCTTGTTATTCATTAAGTCATGAATTATTTCTTGAACTAAGTGAACTTAAAAGCTCTACTGGTATTTTGGCACTTGTGGATATTCCAAAACCAAATTTTTCAAAATCTAACGGTCTTATTTTACTTTTAGATGGAATTCAAGACCCTGGGAACTTGGGCAGTATTTTGAGAACTGCTAAAGCAACAAGCACTAATTCTATCATTCTGTCAAAAACTTGCGCTGATTTATGGTCTCCTAAAACATTAAGAGGTAGCCAAGGTGTTCAATTTTCGCTTAAGTGCAATGTCGATGAAGATTTGAATGAGTGGATCTTGAATTACGAACATGATGTGATAGCTCTTAGCACAAGAGGTGAATCGCTATTTAATAAAACACTTAATTCAAATATGGCAATTTTAGTTGGCAATGAAGGTAATGGCATTTCAAAAAGTTTGTTTAAGAATATTGCCGGAATTATATCTCTACCAATGCATGATGAAGTCGAATCAATTAATGTAGGAGCAGCTGTCAGTGCATTTATGTATGAATATTATCGACAATCAGGGATTGAGTAGAATTTAATTCAAGACTGCTTAATTGTTCAAGCGGCTTAGTGTCCCAGTTATCTGATGCATACTTAAGTATTTCTTCAGGACTTCCATCTTCAATGTTTTTTTGAATTTTTTGTCCAAGAAATTTAAGTCCCTCAATAAGTATTAAAGATAAATTATTACTATTTAATTTATCCCCGTTACCTTTGCTTAATTTTCGATTATTTATTAATGCAATTGGTATATGCATATAAGTTTTTTCTGAGTAACTTAAAAGAGTATTTATATAATGTTGTTTAATTGTTGAGCTTAGTAGATCTGTTCCCCTTACAATATTATTTACTGATTGTAATTGATCATCAATTACTACAGTAAATTGATATGCATATAGCTGGTCAGATCTTTTAATTATAAAGTCACTAATTGAATTATTAACATCATGGCACTGAAATCCTTGAGCTCTATCAATAAAATTAGTCGATTCGTAATTTGTAATTAATCTAATCGATGATTTATTTGATGATGGATAATTTTTATTTCTACAATAATTATTATAAATTATTTCGTCAGCAACAGACTGACTTAATTTGATAATTTTTTTTCGACTACAGTTGCAATTATAAGTAAGTTTTTTATTCTTCAATATCTCAAGAATATTTTTATATTCCATGATATTTTCACTTTGTCTGGATATTTTTCCATCCCAAAATAAACCTAAATTTTCGAGATTTTTAAGTATAGCTGATTCAGCACCTTCTAGAACTCTAGGCGAATCAATGTCATCAATCCTTACCTTCCATTGACCATTATTGTGTCTAGCATCCAGGTAGCTCGCCAAAGCAGTAATAACAGAACCAAAATGCAGTGGACCAGATGGGGTAGGTGCAAATCGTCCTATATACAAAATTAACTTCCTCTTTGCGGGTATGGAGGAACATACCAATCCGTTAAAGTTTTTCCTGATATTGTGAGCTGACAATGCAACCTATTGTCATTATCAGCGCTTACAGTAAAGTAGTAAATCCTTTTAACAGACAGCCAATTTTCTGAAGTTCTGATCAAAGAAAGCTTATTACAATAAACAGTATCATCTAATAATTGTAAATTAAATTGTTTAGCAATATTTTTGCCATGGAAAATAGCTATTTCCCTTTTAGCTGAAGTTTCAAACCAAAAGTAAACTAGTAGTGAAATTACAAAAATAAAGAAATAATCGAGCATGTTGTAATGATAAATCCTTTTTGGTAATAAATCTTTTAATGGTTAAAATTGCACTAAATTATTGCATTTTATTGTATTTGTTACAGATTGAATAAAATATTGCATTAAATTATAGAATCAAAATTAATTTTGTGGATAATAAATTTTAATTTATATATTAGGATTTTATTGATGGAAAATTTAGTAGATCAAGGTAATGTTCTCTTCATACTTCTAGGTGCAATTATGGTGTTAGCAATGCATGCTGGTTTTGCTTTCTTAGAAGTTGGTACGGTTAGAGAAAAAAATCAAGTGAATGCATTAGCTAAAATTATGGCTGATTTTTCAGTCTCTACAATAGCCTATTTTTTTATTGGTTATAGTTTAGCTTACGGTGTTAACTTTTTTGATGCAGCATCTACACTAAGTGAAAAAAGTGCTTATGAATTAGTCAAATTTTTCTTTCTATTAACCTTTGCTGCTGCAATACCTGCAATTATCTCTGGAGGGATTGCTGAAAGAGCAAAGTTTAATCCTCAAATGATCGCCTCATTTCTTTTAGTCGGTTTTTTGTATCCCTTTTTTGAGGGGGTAATTTGGAATGGTAATTATGGTTTTCAGGAATTTTTAACTAATAGTTTCGGCGCTCCTTTTAATGATTTTGCTGGATCAGTTGTTGTACATGCAATGGGGGGTTGGATAGCTTTGGCCGCTGTAATTTTATTAGGCGCTCGGCATGGAAGATATTCAAAAGAAGGTAAATGTAATGCATTCCCACCTTCTAGCATACCTTTTCTGGCCCTTGGTTCATGGATATTAACAGTAGGGTGGTTTGGTTTTAATGTTATGTCAGCTCAAACTCTTGATGGTATAACTGGTTTGGTCGCAGTTAACTCCCTTATGGCAATGGTAGGAGGCACTCTTGCTGCCTTAGTAGTCGGTAAAAATGATCCTGGGTTTCTTTATAATGGCCCATTAGCAGGTTTAGTTGCCGTATGCGCAGGATCAAACCTTTTTCACCCACTAGGTGCTCTTGCAACTGGAGTGGTAGCAGGGGCTTTGTTTGTTTGGACATTCTCACTTACACAAAATAAGTGGAAAATAGATGATGTATTGGGTGTATGGCCTTTGCATGGGATATGCGGGGCATGGGGTGGTATAGCCGCAGGTATATTTGGCCTAACTTCTCTTGGTGGGCTTGGAGGGGTAACTTTTTACTCTCAACTAATTGGGACCCTTGTAGGGATTTCAGTTGCATTTATTGGTGGATATATAATTTACTCAATTGTTAAAAGTACAATGGGCATCCGACTTACTGAAGAAGAAGAATTTAATGGTGCTGATATAACTATTCATAAAATAAATTCAGTTTCAAGCGATAAGTAATTAACTTTATTCTTTGACATGCTAAAATTTAGTATGTCAAAGATTCATGTAATTATTCCAGCAGCAGGATCTGGCTCGAGGAT
>Ga0115000_10002012_pt1 | contig 17734 bp, 11 predicted proteins | sample ArcticOcean_MG_C_6_FD_89690 | JGI IMG/M metagenome (GOLD analysis project Ga0115000, IMG submission 89690) | Marine microbial communities from western Arctic Ocean - ArcticOcean_MG_CB8_128 | ecosystem: Environmental > Aquatic > Marine > Oceanic | place: Arctic Ocean: Canada Basin | collected...
AAAATGACAACTTTACGCCTGTACCGTCAAATCCTCAAAGCGACGAAAACATTCCCGTCCAAAAACAAAAACGGTTTGTACAAAGAAATCCAACTCGAGTTTCGGGAAAATTCAAAGTTGACGAAACAAGAAGAGGTGGAGAAGAAACGAGCGATCGCTTTGGACGGGTTAGACCGTCTGAGAGCGTTCAGCCGGTTAGACGGGAAAAGCAGCGAATGGGAGGTACGGTTGAAAGGACCGAGCACGGAAGAGAGCCGGTAGTTTTTAGAGTAGGTGTAGGAGTAGTAGTCGTGTTGTAAGAGTCTGTCTATTTTAAGCTTCTAGTTTCGCGTGCGTGTTGTCTGATGTTCCTTCTCCTACTTCTTCTTCTGAAAACGGTTTGTGGCGACGGAATCGTAAGGTGACTTTTACAATACCGTTGTTGTCGTTGTTGTTCGAGGTATCGTCGATAAATCGAGGCGCCCACGTCCTGTGTTTTTTGCTCTTTTCTTTTTCGCTCTTGCCGCGGTGAGGCGGATGTCCGAGAGGGACAACAATCGGGAGGTGTTTACGAACGATGTTTTCGAGGTCGCAGGTCGGAGGGATGCGCCAATCGGTGTCGATGTGAAACGTTTTTTCGGTCGTGTTCACGTCGTACTCGTCGTTTGCGTCGTAACATCGCGCCGGCATGTGATAGGAAATGTCGTTCTCGAGCGCGTCCCAAACGGAGAAACATTTCGGTCGCTCAAGTTCTTCGCGACTCGTTCTGTCCACCATTTCGAGCGTTATCGTCCACGGACCACACGTTCGAGTTTGCGTTCTATTGTTGTTGTTGTTAAAAATTTCCGAAAAAGGAACCGAGAAGTTTTCAAACGTCGCCACTGTTGCTTGGGAGAAAAAGCCTTCGGCGAACATGGCGAGCGTTTTCGAAGCGTCCGTGGTTAAAAACACTTTCGTTTCTCGTTTCACCGGAAGCCACGAGATGATATTGTCTGGATCGCTTCCGCGTTGTTTCGATGGTTTCGCCTTCGTCGTCGACGTCGTCGCTGTTATCTTCTTCACGATTTGTCCAACGGATTCATCTTTAAAACCGTTCGTGCCTAACTTGTGGCAAAACTCTCTCAGCGTTTCTTTCCAGAAAAACAACGGCTGCGCGGTAAAGGCTTCGCACGGAACGTATATGCCCGCATCTGAGACTCTAAACTTCGAGTAAAACGGATTGAATATCGAGTTCTTCACCATTTCGTCCAACATTTCGCTATTGCGACCAATTTGCGTCACGTTTCGTAAAAATCCTTCGCCAAACATATCCGCCAACAATGGCACCAGTTGGTTCCGTAGCTTGCCTCTCGTGCTCCACGTCGGCGTCGAATCGAGAAAGTACGGAACACCGAACGTGTGCGCGAAATCCAGCACGTCCGATTTCGGTCTCGATAACATCGGTCGCCAGATTCGAACGTTTTCAATGATGCCTTCGTCGGACATGCCGTTGACGTTTAACACGTTCGCGCCGCGAAACATGTTCGTGATGACGTTTTCTTGCACGTCGCCATCGTGGTGGCCTAGAAGGACCGCGGGGTACTCATATTTCTGTCGCATGAGCTTGTAGAAATCAAAGCGAATTTTCCTGGCTTCAATCTCGTACGTCCCCCGTGGCGTCACGCCTCGTTTCAAGCCTTCGTTGTTCATGTTTTTAATCTCGCACGCGATGTCGTGTTTTCGACACCACGCATCTAAGAAACTCGCCTCGGCGTTTGCCTCTGGACGATTGCCGTAGTTGATGTGTAAAGCTATTACCACATAGCCTAACTGTTTCAAAATCATCGCTAAAACCATCGAGTCGACGCCACCAGACAAGGATACCGCGATGATCATTTTTTTATTATTATTATTGTCTTCTTCAGTGTCAAACCAAAAGTCTTGTTTCGATACCATGAACTTTCTCACGGCGTCGACGATTGGCATACGCGTCGCTTTTTCTATTTGCTCCGCGGTCGGATCGAACTCGAAAAACTCCAAGATCTCACCGTTCGTTTCTGGATGCCACTGTTTTCCTTCTAAATCTTGGTAACATCGCAAAGTAGTCTTCTTGAACTTTTTCAGCAACTCGAGACTGGCCGAATCTGACTCTACGCGTTTGTCTAAACAGTCTATGATTTTCTTCAATTTCGGTAACGTTTTCTGCGTGTGTCTGTACGGCATGAGGAGGAAAACCAAATGCTTCGCATCGATTGAATGCGACGACGTGACATCAATCTTCTCTAAACACCTATCTACGATTGTAACGCACACTTCATCTAAAAGCGCTATGTTTGTCTCGGCTTCATTTAAAGAGCGACGACGAAAGTGGTGTCTCGAGAACTGGTCGAGCGTGACGACCGTCGCGATCGTTATTTCCGGAAAAAGAGCACTTTTTCCTCCCACTCTCGTCGCGTTTTCCTCGATGGCATCTAAACACTCCTGGACGAACTCGTGATGATGATGATGATGATGATTATGGTTTTCATCATTCTTCGCGGCGGCGGCGAATTCGTAATAAAAACTCTGCAAATCATCCAGTAACTGTCCAAATTGACTCGAAATCTTCGCGTCCAAATCTGTTCTCTTCTGCATGTCTGAATGATTGATAAACCATCGGTTCTCGTACAACTTGTCTATTAATAGCTTTTCTCCTTTTTCTTCTTCTTCTTTTTCTTCTTCTTCTTCAAAACGAAACCACAGCTCTAAAGCTTTTGCTCTCAGACTGTTGAATTTGCTTTTCGGTTGTTGAATTTGCTTTTTGTGCTCCTCTTCTTCATTCCGTAAAGTATTTGTCGTCGTCGACGCAACAACAAAGTCATTCTTCTCCTTCGCCGAAACAGACGACGACGACGATAAGAATTCACCAAAGCTATTACTCTTTTCGCTCAAACTCGTCGTCGTCAAGATATGGTTTCCCATATGTGTTGTAAAGTGTGGCTTTTTAGGGGAAAAATGAAGCAGAGGAGAAAGAGAAACAAAAAAGAAATGTTTAATATTTTTTAAACTAAACCCTAATTGCATTCACGCCTAAGGTAGAAAAATGGCTCAGTGGTCTAGTGGTATGATTCTCGCTTTGGGTAGCAAATCGCTGCGCAAACAGCAGTTACATTAATCTCTAACGTGCGAGAGGCCCCGATTTCGATTATCGGCTGAGCCCATTACCGTTTTTTTTGCCGTTGTGTTTTCTCTTCGATGGAATCTACTACGTATGTTGGTATCATCGTTCGATGGGAAGTGGGCGAGTTCGACGACGCGAATATGACGAATACGTTTTTTGCGCAATGAAACTATCTATTACTACACTATTGAACGAAATCATCTTCGAATCTCTCGATCATCTCAACGATATCCATCTTATTCAGCCTCGAGTACCCTTTGATACCGTTCTGCTTACACGTCTCGATCAACTCGGGCTTTCTCATCCTTCGCAACATCCACTTTCGATCCCACTTTTCGATTTCGTCCGAGGCTATAGATTTTTCCTTCTCCAACATTTGTTCCGTGGCTTCGATTTCTCGTTCGATTTGCGCGCGAATGCGACCTTCTTGAACGTCCGTGGGTAGGTTTTGTAGTTGCACCTGAAGTTCGCCGATGTATTCTCCGAGGTGTTTCGCGAACGAAGATTTTACCGCCGCGGTGCCGCCGCTCTCTTCTATTTTCCGTCCCTTCTCTTCCGCTTTTACTATTCCTTTACTACTGTTACTCCCTAACAAACTCGCTTTCAAACTCGCCGCGATTTCCTCGATCACAATCCTATTCTCGTTGATGTCCTCCTCCTCATCACCATCAAAACCTTTCATCAAAACTTTGTTTTCGGGCTTCAACAACCCAAAAGGCGACTCGATTTGCGTGTGCGCGAAGCACGTCGCCGCGACGAACCACGTCTCTTTCCTCGTCAAATCAAACCCGCCAAATCTCGCATAACTGATGAAATACACCAGCGCGTACATGCTGAACCTCTTTTGCCTTTTCAATTCTCCCTCTGACTTCGCCTCTGCTTCCCACGAGCCGAACGAAAGTTGCGGTAAAAACCAACTCAAAGCGCCGAAAATAGGGAGCAACGAAAGGAAGGACGCGACGGTCCATCTCGTGCGTAAATCACTTTTATCATCATCATCATCATCATCATCCACGACGGAAGATTTTGAGGAATAATAATAGCTATACAAAACAGAAAGTGCGATCGCACTCGTCAAAGTCGCATCCAACGCGCTTTCCACGAACATAAATCCATTCTCGTTAAAAGATACGACTTTGACACGTTGGTGTCTTCTTTTGCTTAAACTCTTCTTGCGAAGATTCTTCTTCTTCTTCGAGGACGATTTTAAAAGCGACGACGGTTGTACCACCAGCGAGGCTGTTCTTATTCTCGTTGGTGTTGTCATTCTTCTTCTTTCGCGAGGAGAGAGAGAGAGAGACAACAACGCGCGGAAGTTTGAGATGTTTTGAAGAATTTCGAATGTTTTTCCCCAGATAAAATTCTTGTATCTCGTGCGGGAATATCTTCGAATGTAGAGAGAGAGAGAGACTGAGAGAGAGAGAGAGAGAGAGAGTAAGAGTTCAATAGGAGAGAAGACATTCAAATGTCGTACCAGTACCGGAAGAAAAGTTATGAAGCTGTTCCTTCTTCGTCTTCTAAAACGACTTCAAAGTCGTTTACAAATTCCATAACGAAATACGCGTCTCAAGCATTGAAAGGCTCGGAATCGAAGCGCGTGGATGCAAACTTGTTAGATTCAGTCGCCGAAATAGTTTCCGGAAACGCGGTGTACATCGAACGGTTTCACTGCGAAGAAGATGATTACGAAACTTTGGAACGGTTGGCGAATGATTTAGATGAGTGTTCTTCAGCTGAAGAAGAAGAAGAAGGAATGATAAACTGGTCGAAACACTTGAAACAAGAAAATCCGGAGTTTTCGGAGACGTTTCGAACGATCGTGGAACGAATGGCGGAGTACTTCGACGTGGACGTGTTTGCGACGCGTCTTAACTTCTACCGGGACGGATCGGATTGGAAACCGTACCACCACGACTCTCACGTGTTTGGCGCAAACGGGCGCAAGGAAGATTTTACCATGGGCGCTTCTTTCGGCGCGCCGAGAGCGCTGAGCTTTCTTCACGAATCGAGCGCGAGTTCGTTCGAGTTTCCTCAGAAGAACGGGGGTGTTTTTGCGTTTTCGTCTGAAGTGAACGCGGCGATGAAACACGGCGTACCACAACTGAGCGGCCAAGAGCAGTTTGCGGTCAATCCACGATTTTCAATCATCGCGTGGGGGTCAAGGAGGAGTTTAAACGCGAGAAACTCCTCCGTATCGTCGTCTTCCGAGAAAACAACCATATCTGTCGACGAATCGCGAATGCCGTGGCATCATAACACGAAAAACAACGAAGAAAACGAGCAAGGAGGAAGCTACGAAGTTTTATTAGAGACTCCGAGCAGCGCTAAGAACGTGAACGAAAGAGTCATGTCCAACAACGAAGTCTCGGAACTCGTGCAAAAATTTATCAAACGTAAACGAAACGAGACGAGGAAAACCAGCAAAGCGTTAGTCGAGCATTTGAAAGAGAACAACGGAATAGATGATTTTGATTTCGTTCGAATGAAAAAACATGCTCGCAAATATCAACGCGACGACACGATTTCGGCGAAGGAGTTCGTCGAATCCGCGTTAGACAGTCGCGTTTCAGTGGACGATTTGAGGAATCTCGCGTCGTACTTACCGAACGAACAAAAGAAGATTGAGTTGACGAACGAGCTTCAAAACTATTCCAGCGCGCTTCCTTTCTTGTCATAGTGTCATAGTGAGTAGTAATAGTTTCAATAATAGTATTAGTAGAAGGTATTAAAAGATAAAGCAACGGCGCTCTTCACGCTCCGCGGCACATATTGGATAGTAGTAGTTACTTCTTCTTCTCAGTCGCTTTCGTGTACAAGTACGCGCCTAACAAGGCCAAACCGCTCCCGGCGGCGTTCAACGGACTCACCGGGTTGCGAAAGTAAATCACACTCGCGACAATCACCGCGACTCTCTTCAACGAGTTTCCGACAGAAAACGTCACCGGAGAAATACCCGTCAACGCTTGGTAAGATACCTGGTTATACAAGTGATAAAACACACCGGATAAGAACAACATCTGGCACAACTTCTCCGCGCCGACTTTCGCAACCGCGGCGGACCATCCCGCCGCCCACTGGCTCCCTTCCATATACACCGCCGCCGGCGCCAAGTAAAAGAGACCGACAATACCAAGAATGCCGTACAAGTTAATACCATCGACTGCTTTGAAATCGTTCAACTGTTTCTTACTCGTGATGTTTCTCAACACCATCGCGACGTTCGAAATCATCGCGCCGTTAAATCCGGAAATTGAAAACGACACCTCCTTCATCGCCGCCATCGAGCAACCTAACACGATTGGAATCAAACTTGCCCACACGGCTGGAGAATACGTCGCGCCCAACAACGGTCCACTCAAAATTACCGAAAATACCGGCTCCGCAGCTTTAATCACGTGCGTAAACGACACCGCCATTTTAGAGAACGACACGCACGCCGAGACGTGGCCAACCATGTGAAAAAATGCCACCGGTAACACGGCGACCAGAAACGCCTTGGACACTTTCGGCTTCTCTTGAATCCCAGTCGCCCAAACGACGAGCATCCATATCGACGTCGCGGCTAACTGTAAGGTGGAAATCAACCACGGGTACGGGAACACGTTCAGTGTGCTCTTGTTGTACACGTTGAACACGATGTTGAAAAAGTACCAGAGGGAGAAGAGCACGGCGGTTCTCGGCCCAGCAGCTAAGGTGGAAAACCCAGTTTTTAAGCTGAAACCATTTCCACCCGTTGCTGCTGCTGCTGCTTTTGCAGAAGACGACGACGATGACATAGACGATGCGTTCGTCTTCAGAGAAATCATTCCCCGAGATTTCTTTTTCTGATAACGAGTATTACTTCTGGACATCAACACCCCTCCTGATGATACTCCTTTTAAAGTTGGTTTTCCCCAGAACCCGTTAACCAACAAAGAAGCATCATCATCATCATCTTTCGCTAAAACTCCTCCTTTCGAAGAAGAAAAAGAACGCAAAAATCGTCTCGTTCCGTTGTTAGTGTTGGTGTTGTTTCTGTTTCCTCGCGTTGCGATGAGTCGCGCGTTCAACGCGGTTGCCATCGTCGTAAACATTTATTCTTTCTCTCTGAAGTAAGTTGTTGTTAAATTTCAAATCTTTTCCATTAAGCAGCAGTTTTGTGAAGATATTGCCTCACTCTCACTCTGGCGGATAAAAACATCATCATAATCAAACGTTCGATTTGAAGACGACGATACCGATTTCGACGATGAGTAGTAATAATAACACTCATAGGATTTCGGCGGCGATGAGAAAGAAGACCGGGAGGAAGAAACGAGCGATAGTACTCCTCCTCTTGCTCATCGTTTTGGTCGTCGTTTTCCAACGCGTCCGGATAGAAGTCGTTTCGTCCGAGGACGACGACGAAGAGAAGGCAGAAGCAGCAGGCGCGAGAGTTGCACTGCCCTGTGATCTGAGTTTGAGCGAAGAACGGCGTAATCAACGGCAGCAACAGTCGTCGTCATCGTCGCGAAAAGAGAACGAAGACGACGACGGGAAAGAAGCGATTCGTATCCTGGACGCGAGACGAACGAGTAAAAGTCGTTTATGCGAAGACCCGGACCGAGTGGACAGTTTGATCCGTTCGCACGCGTGCGAAACCGGAACGAGTGGAGAGCATGTACAGGCGCAGCTCAGAGCGATGCCGAGGAAAGCGTCGTCGTCTGATGCACAGGAGGAGGAGGAGACTAAGAAGAGTAACAACGACGTAAACGACAACAAGAACAACATCGAAAGGAGGATCCGAAAGAAGAGAAAACTTCTAAACAACGTGGAAGACGCGGACCCGGAGATGGAAAACCAGGAGATGAACCGAGTTTTAGAACGGTTTCGTGCGGGACGGATGAAAGTAGACGGGACGAGGAACATTTTTCACGACCCCGAAGACGGGAAGGCGGCGACGATGAAAACGTATAAAACGTGCGCGGTGGTTGGGAATTCAGGGACGTTGCAAAAGACCGCGTACGGAGCGATGATTGATAGCGCGGAGGCGGTTTTTAGAGTGAACGATGGGGTAGCGAAGAGAGGGTGTTCTTTATACGCCGGGTCGAGGACGACGGTGAGAGTCGTGGACGCGAAAGCGCTCGGGAAGATGGAGATTTTAGCAGACGACGAGGAGGAAGGAACGACGAGTACGACGACGAATAGTTTTAGGAGCAGAAACGAAACGATGGTAGTTTTAGTGAACGCGGACGAACACGAGAGAGAAACGATCGCGAGTTCGGAATACTTTAATCACGCGAAAAGTGTGAAGAGAGTGCACGAGGACGTTCAAGACGGCGCGAGCGTTTTAATGCACTCGTTTCGCAAACATTTGGCAAAAGTTGGAAAGATGCAAGGCGCGGGTGGAAACGTTCCTTCGACGGGAATGATCACGTATTACCTGGCGCTTCGATTGTGCGATTTTGTCGGTTTATACGGTTTCGGTTTGTACGTGGAAAAAGAACGCGTGGAAAATACGCCTTCATCCGGGAAGAAAAAATCCGTCGCTCCAGTCACCGCCGTCCACGATTTCTACCGCTACTACGACGCGAAACGAAACGTAGAACTCGGCATGCGCCAAATACACTCGTTCGACACCGAACGCATGCTCATGTCTCTCATCTCTCGCTCCACCGGTCGCAGTAAACTCTGCGGCTTCAAAAAAGACGGCGACGAAGACGAAGTCACCAAACGCATCCGAAGAGAACAAGACCGACGCGCGAGACAGTTAGCGCGACGCACCGGACGAGGTAAAGTTAAAGGAGGAACTGCGAGCAACTCCAACGCGGCATCAGTATCGTCAGAAAGCGCGAACACCGGCGTCTCCGTTGCCGAAGAGAAACCGATCGAACACACCGTCGACTGGGAAGCGCGCTTGGGCGACTCCGCCGGGAGCGCCGGCTAGGCTTTCTCGTAAAAGTCACAAAGCACATGTCGTCGCATTCGCACAGCAATACCAACAGACTACTTATTACTGCCATAATCGTACAGTAAAGCAGTTTTATTATTAAACAAAGCAGCAAGAATACTGATTTTTAAAAGAGCGACGATACTTATACTACTAGAGAGTAAAGTCAACCTTTTTCTCTTCAACTCAAAGGCACCAAATTTCTCCACAAAAAACATCCATTCTATCTGATCAACTCCCATGTCTTCTTTCGGCAATAGATTTAAGTTCAGCCCAACGCGATACGAAGAGTTGGACGGCGAGACGTCGCTCATGACCAGCGAAGAGCAGGTTTGTTTATTCTTCTTTTAATGATTCTTCTTTTAATGATTCTTGTTTTGATTCTTCTTCTTGTTTTTAACGAAGAATAAATCTCGCGCGTGATTACATTTTATTCCATTCTTGTCATATCCAATGCCGTTATTTTTCTCACATGTTTACTCACCTCTTTCTCTCTCTCTCATTGTTGTTGTTGATGTTGATGATGATGATGATATTATTTATTGCAAAATAATAACAAAAGGCGGACGCGGTGAACGACATGGCGCACGCATTAGGCTACGACCGCGCGGCTGGTTTGTCGAGGAGCAGTCCCAATACCCCGAATACGAACAACAGCTTACCGGGGTCTTTACGAGACCGGTACACGAACAACGGGCAAAACACGACGACATCGACTGATTTCATTCGAGGAGATAACGTGCCAACGTCGCGAATTGTTGGGTTCGGAACGTCGCCACCGGTTGGTGTGTTGCAACGAGGCGGCGGGAAGAGTTTTAAAGAGCGCGCGTTCTCGAAACTCGAACAGGTGAAACGCAAGACGCAAGAGGCGTTGCAGGCGAGGAAAGAGAGACAAACACATTTTCACCACGAGGGACAAAGCGGTAATGTGAGCCCCGGGAGCGCGTCAAACGAGGCGGCGAGGCAGATGCAACGCGCGATACGCAGAGAGTCGGTGAGTGACGTCGTGGCGAGCGCGACGAGCGTGGCGGAACTTTTGTTTGAGTTGAGAGCGTGTTTGGAGGATTCCGACGGGGGAGGAGACGGAGGAGGAGGAGGAGAGGTGGACGTTTCGACGCACGACATGATCGCGGAGATGACGCATTTGTGCGAGGAGAGGAGAGCAAGGTTAGCTGGGTTAGCCGGAGACGAGGGTTTGAGCGAGACGAATTTGGTATTGGTGTTGGAAACGATCGAGAAAGTGAACGGAGCGTTAGATAGCGGGATCGGTGGGTCTTCGAACGCCTTTTCTACGACGACCATCGCGGTGAACGGAGAAGACGAAGATGGCGTGCCTTTACCGCCGGTGAATCCACTTGGGGTATCTCCTGGGAACCCATTCGCGACGCCGGTGACTTCAGCATCGTCACCAACGACACCAGCACCGACGTCGAGGACGGTCGCGCCAACGGACGTGCCTCAAACGCCGGAGGAAGAAGAAGCCGCTTTGGCGGCGGCGATTGCCGCGAGTTTACAAATAGAAGAGGAGAATAAGCAAAAACAGGCATCAAGTTCACCACCAACACAACATCATCAACAACAACAAGTCTCTAGTAGTAACGATATTGGAAACTTGATAGACTTCTAAAAAAAAGCTCCTCGACTGTCTGTAATTATTCGAGCGAAGAGGAGCGGGGAAACAATTATTCTGTACATCATTAAAAAAGTGTAGCATCATCACGATTTAAATTTTCACAATACAAACACACGACATAATAAACAAACAAACATCTCTTTTACTGCTAAACCATCACTTTTAACGCTTGCTCGCAGATAATCTCGACGGCTTTATCTATCTGTTCTTTTGTCACCACTAACGGCGGCACTAATCTCAACACGTCGCCTTTGCCAGCCGTGATAACTAACAACCCGTTCTCGCCGCACCCTTTCACCAAAGGAGCCGCCATATCGGTAAACTGTACGCCAACGAGTAAACCAGTACCTCGCACCTCTTTGAACATCGGATGTCCTTTCAATCCTTCCGCTAATTTATCCTTCAAATATTCTCCGTTCGTTTTCACGTTGTCTAAAAATCCAGGTTCCTGCACGCGATCGAAGACGTGCAACGCCGCTCGACACACCAAAGGTCCTCCGGCGAACGTGCTCCCGTGATCGCCCGGTTGCATGGCGTCCGCGACTTTCTGCTTCATCAAAACGCACCCAATCGGTAACCCGTTTGCTAACGGCTTCGCTGCCGATAACAAGTCCGGCTCGCACTCTTTCCCAATCTTTTGGTGCGCCCATAAATACCCGGTTCTCCCTAACCCGCATTGCACCTCGTCGTATGCCAACAAACAATCGTTCTCGTTGCATAACTTTCTCAACCCTTTCAAAAATTCCGCATCGGCTGGAAAAATCCCGCCTTCACCTTGCGCTGGTTCCACGAAAACGACCGCCGTTTTCCCTCTCTTTATAACTTTCGCGGCGGATTTCAAATCGCCGTACGTCGCGAACGCGTTCCCCGGCATCAACGGCTCGAACGGTTTTCTATATTGCTCTTTCCACGTCAACGCCAGCGCACCCATCGTTCGTCCGTGAAACCCGTTTTTAAACGATACCGTCTCCGTCGCCGGTTTTTTATAAAACTCCTGGTCAGATCTCGACATCTTTCGAAACTTCTCGTAATGATACTTCCTCGCGAACTTCACGCACGCCTCGTTCGCCTCCGTCCCCGAGTTGCAAAAGAACGCCCTCTCCGCGAACGACGTCTCCACCAACTTTTTCGCCAACGAAGCTTGCGGTTCAGTGTGGTACAAATTGCTCGTGTGCATTAACGTCTTCGCCTGTTCCGCGATAACTTCCGCCAATTTCTCGTCCGCGTGGCCTAAACAGTTCACCGCGATACCAGCGGTAAAGTCTAAATACTCGTTCCCTTCGGAATCGAAACAATACACGCCTTTCCCGTGCGTGATGACGCGAGATTTTCCTCGTCCGTACGTGTTTAACACGTACGCGTTTTCGTCGGTTTGCACCTCTTCCGTGTTTACATTTCGAGCGTATTCAGGAGGAAGAGAAGAGGAGGAGGCGTTCACGAGAACAACGACAGAAAAATTAGTCCTCGTCGTCGGACGAAGATGATTTTGACGGCGACAAAAACGAGATCGAAAATCACGAAGAGTGTTCGCGGCGTTGCCGCTCGTGCTCTCTTTCGAAGAAAAACAACACCCACCCCCGTTTTGCATCGTGTTCTTTCTTTCTCTCTCTTCTTTTCTCTTTCACGCACTCTCTCGCTTCGAGGTAACAACAACAATTAATCAATCGAACAATGGAACGAGAGAGAAATTTTTTTTGGAACAAAAGACAATTATTTAAACCCTAAACTGTTTTTGAGAATTTTTTGTCTCTCGTTTTTTTCTTCGTCTCGTCTCGCACTAAAAAAGAAGAAGAAGAATGACGAACACCTCGGGAGGATACGGAGGAGGAGGAGGAACGAGAGAACAACAACAACGACAACAACAACGAAACCAACAACCTGTCGGTTCTGGTGGTGGCGTCGAGAATAATAATGCTGGTGTTGTTCCTACTAAATTTTCCTCGAAGCAGAGCAAAACGAGCACGGTGACCATAACCGGTACGTTGTTTTTAGATTTGTTTTTTGATTCGATCTCTCTCGTTTCTGTAATCGCTCCCCTCGCGTCGTGCGATGATGATGACGAGGATCAGTGCGCTGACTTCTTTTCTGTTCTTCTTCTCATAATAATAACAAATAATAAACAGGTGAACACGAACACGTCATCTCCGGCTACTCACTCCTCAAAGGCATCGGCGACGGCGAACCGATCGCGTCGGACCGATTTACCGTCGGGGGACACGAGTGGGTCCTCTTGTTCTACCCGGACGGGAAGCAAACGCAAAACGCGCAAGCGCCGCAAGCGCCGCCGCCGGAAGATCCGTACTGCGCGCTGTTCGTGGCGTTGATTTTAGAAGGACCGAGGGCGTTAGGTGTGACGCAAAGCTCGAACGGGAAAGTTGTGAGAGCGTTTCATCGGTTTACCTTGGTGGACCAGAGCGGGAACGGGAGAGATATCACGAAAGGGAGGCAAAGAGAGCAAGGCGCGGTGAAGATTTCGTGCGAGAGGCAAGATCCGAACGCGAGGAATTGTCACGGGTACAGGAAGTTTGTCAGGAGAAGCGTTTTGGAAGCGCCGAATAGTGGATATTTGGTGGAGGATACGATTGTTATTCGGTACGAGATTGATTTAGTGGTCACGAGCGGAGGCGCCTTGAACAAGAGTTCGAAACAGACGCAGTCGTTTGTCGTGGATATTGGCAAGCAAATGAAGATGGGAGAGCATTTGGTGAAGTTGTTGCCGCCGAGTCAAAGTTGGCGGAAGAGAGAGAAGAGGATGATGTTGGCGAACGGGTTAGGTAAGAGGAGTTTGATGTTGGGCGGAGGCGGAGGCGGCTCGAATAAAACAGGAGGAGGAGGAGGAGGAAGTAGTATTATCGGCGTTCCAAAATTGAAGGGTAGTGGTGGTGATGATGGTGGTCTTCCGTCGTCCTCGGAGAAAGGAGGAGGGAACGGCGGTATCATCGATAATTCCAAGAAGAAGATGAAGAAGACCACCCACGCGAAGAAAGAAAACGAGAACGAAGCGATGAACAAGAACGATAAAGACGACGACGAGCTTTTGAGACGATTCGAGCGAGAACACATCGATTTGGATTCGGAACCAGAAGACGACGCCGGGGACGAAGACAGATTGGCACTCGGTAACGACGGAGGAAACCACGGTACTGCGAACAACAATGGGAACGACGACGAAGAAGAAGAAGACGAAGAAGAGACCGCGGCGAGGCAAGCGAAGACGAACGTATCTGTTGCAGCTGCGACGATGAATAACAACAACAACAATAATAACAAGAGAATGCAACATCAGCCGCAACGACTTTCCCCAATGGACGGCACCTCTTTCATGGGCCTCGATGAACATGATTTGACCGATTGTTGTTTCCGAGTCGAAGACGAGTATTTTCGCGCGCATAAAATCATTCTCTCCGCGCGATCTCGCGTCTTTGCCGCCATGCTTCGCGCCGGGTGGAAAATGCGCGAAGGCACGGAAGGCGTGATTTCTTTGAAAGACATCAAACCGAAAGTGTTTGAAATTTTGTTGCACTTTGTTTACGCGGACGAGTTACCTAAGTACAGCAAGCGCGCGTACAGAAGATTTGTGCTCATGAAAGATGAGAAAAAGAAGAAGAAGAAAGGGAGCACGCGACTCGGAGACTCGGACGACGACGGCGACTCTGACGTTTCGTTATCGGATTTGGAGTCGGACTCGGAAGACTTTGACGACAACGACGATGATGAAGAAGAAGACAGAGACGAGGAGTTCTTAAATGAGGAGCGTCACGTGCGACGACGACGAGATGTAGGATCGGTGCAAGCGAATTCGGAGGCGGCGGCGGGTGCGAAGATGATTCAAGTCTTCGATAAAGGCATTCGTCAACTGATTGGCGAAAACGGCGCGCAACACAAAGAACTCGACTTGGGCATCGCGATGACGCAGCACTTACTGGTTGCCGCGGACCGATTCGATCTTGGGCGCCTGCGCGCGATTTGTGAGACGAGGTTGTGCGATACGATTGATTTAGAATCTGTCATTGGAACTCTCGTATTGGCTGACCGAAACCATGCGCCGAGTTTGAAGCAAGCGTGTTTGCAATACGTCGCTTCAAATTTACCCGACAGTATTGCGACGGAAGCGTACAAGGAAATGTCGATGACGTGTCCGCACTTACCGAGTGAGATTTTGCGTACCGTGTCATCGTTACAAAACGGTGGCGGGAGGGGCGAAAGAGTTACCGGCGAAAGAAAAACCATCATCGTGAGTTCTGCGGCGCAAAACGCGTATCAACAACAGCAACAACAGCAGCAACAACAACAGCAACAACAACAGCAACAACAACAACAACAACAACAGCAGCAGCAGCAGCAGCAGCAGCAGCAGCAACAACAACAACAACAACAACAACAACAACAACAAGTCGTCGCCCCACCAATAACACAGGCAGCCATCGATCAAATGATCAATCAAAGTCTCCTTCAATCAAACTATCCTTCGAGTCGTGTAACGGAAGAAATTTTGCGCCGCGGCGAAGCTGAGATTCTAAGATTGACGAATAACGCTGCCAATACTACAGCCGCCGGCAACAACAACAACAACAACAACAATAACAACAACGTTTCAAACGCTGCGGCAGCAAACACTGCCGCAGCGTTTGAAACGTTACCAGCCGTTGAAGAAGTGGTGTTCAACAATAATAACAATAACAACACTCCATCATCGGCGAGAGTAAATACTTTCCCGGATCGTTCTCGAGGTGCCCGAGGTGGCGCGGTGAATCCAGTAGACGCGGCGGCGATGGCGGCTTCGTTGGACACGAGTCACTTGGGTATGGATGTGAATAATTCCAGCGTGAATAATCCCAACGACGCGGCTATGATGAGGTTTTTGGGGCATATAAATCCGGACACACAACGCGAACGTCGCGCCGAGCATCGAAATGCAGTGCAAGCGGCGGCGGTATCGAGAGGGGAGCAACGCGCGCAGGATGTCGGCGATAATGTTCTTGAACTCCCGCGATTTGCTCGTCATTTAATTCCACCGCTTGCTACCGGTGCCGGCGGTGGCGATGACTTCTTTAGTTCTCTCTTGGACCCCACGCCTCACGCGGCTGCAGCTCCGAACACCACCACCGCTGATGCGAACAACAATGATACCGAAGGTCGTGCGAACGCGGCAAACGCAAGAGAGGGCGACGTTCCTGGTATTGATAATAACAACAACGGCAGTGAAAGGCGCGTGAGAAGACGCATGTAGGTAGAAGATTTGAGAGACCCTGTTCGGTGAATGCGCAAAGACATAAGAAATTATGTGCGAAAAAGAACGCCGACGAGAGAAGAAAAATAGAACAAAACGTTGCATAATAACAAACAGAATCACTTTCATTTAGTCTTTTCGTTTAATATTTCCTACACTAAAGTAAAACTATGGCCAACCGTTCGTCTTCCAATCTGTGTTCTTGGCGTACGTTCCCCAGGTTTTCCCCGTGTATTTGCCTAAAACCTGCCCTTCGCGAAACTTTGGCGGACCACCTTTCGCCAACAACCCTTGAACGATTGGATTCCCTCTCTCGTCCATCGCGTCGCCGCTGAACGTGTTCGAAGGGTCTAAACTAAACTTAAACTCGCGATTTTTGAGCACGTTTCGTAAGTTACCGTCGACGACGCCGTGAATCATAACGCCGTAGCCTAACTTTTTCCTCACCAAACGCTTATGCGGCGGTTCCGAACCGTCGAAACGCGCGCGAACGTCGCCGCCAATAATACACCCGGGCACGTCGAATATCACGTCTCCTTTCCAATATTTAACCAACTCGAAAGCATCGTCCACCATCGCATCCGTCAACGTTCTTTGCGGCTCGTACTCCAACGCCTTTTCGTTCACGTTGTAGTCATACAACGCCGCGCTGAGATCAATCTTCTTCATACCTTTGGTCAACCTCGTCAAGTCTTCGTCTATGGCATCCAAGCCGTCCAAATCCGTTCTCGAAGCGCCGATGTTTTCCTTATCCACGCACCCGCCGTGCGCGGACCATCCAATGGACAAAATCGCCCCGGGCACAAAGGTTTTCACTTTATCCACAAACGCCGACGGGTGAAACGGTACCAACAAGTTATCGTAGCGATCCTCGCCTTGCTTTTCAATCTGCCCAGTTTGTTCGTTCCTCCCGTACGTCACTTTAGCGCTCGGGATCGGCGGATCTCTCACGTCCGCTTCCCTCAAATTCACCTCGTACGGCGACACTCTCAAAACGCTCCCCATCTGCGGCCGATACCCGCCTGGACCAGGCAACACCTCTCCGCCAACAATCAAAGGTCCTTTAATCCGTTCGTACTTATACTCCTCGCTCAACAACCTCAACGTCGGCACTACCGCCCGAGGATCTCTAAACGTCACCATTAACCCTTTCCCGAGATTGGCGTTCAACTTCACAAACGTCGCCAAGAAGTCGTCGAACGTAAACGACGAACTCCTATACGCCGAATGCGACACCACTGGCACCGCGTACGTCTTATCCTTCCCAATTTTCTGATGCCCAATCTTCCTGTTCCCGATTTTATTCGACACCGTGATTTCCGAATACGCCACGTCCACGTTGATCACGTTCACCCCTTCCAACGCCATCGCTTCCCTCAACATCACTTCCCCGTTAATCCGAAACGCAATCGTGATCTCGCTCGGGTTTTCCACCGAAAAGTGTCGGCACATCCGTTCCGTCGTCCACTGCGTTTGTCCGTCGTCTATTTCCACTCTCGTGAACGGTAAGGATAAGCCGCCGGCTAAACCTTTCCTCGTTTTCACCGACGCGACCGATTCTTTCCCGGAGAGTAAAAGCAAAGATGCGATTACGAAAAACATCATGATTTTACACGCGAAGGAACTTTTAAACGTCTGGTATCTCTCCGACCAGATTTGTTTTTTTAAGCTCGCGTACAGGTCGTCCTGTTGCGTCGCTTTTTGCTCCATCGAAGTCGTCGTCGTGTTCGTCGTCGTCATATTCTCTCGCAAGAAGAGAAGAGAAGCAGAGAATACTATGGGGAGAGCGCAAACGACAAAAATCCAAAAGTCCAAAAGTCTCTCGAAAGTCTCTTCGAGGGAGTT
>Ga0115000_10002016_pt1 | contig 17722 bp, 20 predicted proteins | sample ArcticOcean_MG_C_6_FD_89690 | JGI IMG/M metagenome (GOLD analysis project Ga0115000, IMG submission 89690) | Marine microbial communities from western Arctic Ocean - ArcticOcean_MG_CB8_128 | ecosystem: Environmental > Aquatic > Marine > Oceanic | place: Arctic Ocean: Canada Basin | collected...
ATAATACATGTAGATGTGCCTGGAATAGGACAGCAAATTCTAAAGTGGTTCGGTGTAATGCGTCCAGTAGACCTTGACAATTTCTAATATGAAGAAGTATCTAAGCATCCTTTTAATTTCCAGCCTCGGACTAGGTTCCGCTTTCGCTGGTAACCCCGACCGTGCAGGATCTGCCGGCGCAAGTCAGCTCTTGATTAATCCATGGGCAGCGTCCAATGGATTAGCTGGAGCAAATATGGCTAGTACACTCGGTCTTGAGTCTACTTTCCTAAATGTGGCTGGCCTTGCGTTTATAGGTAAAACAGAATTAATTACTGCCAACTCCATATACTTAGGAGGTACTGGAATCCGTCTTAATAGTGTAGGGTTTGGAACTAGAATAGGTTCTTCAGCTGTACTTGGACTCACAGTAACATCTATGAGTTTCGGAGATATTCCTATTACAACTGAGGATCTACCCGAGGGAGGAATAGGTACATTCTCGCCTGCATTTTCTAATATAGGTATAAGCTTCTCTAAGGAATTCTCGAATTCTATATACGCGGGTTTTACTCTTAGAATCATAAGCGAATCTATTTCTAATGTGAAAGCAAGTGGAGTTGCATTCGATGCTGGAATCAGGTACATAACTGGTGATGACGATAGAATGAGATTCGGAATTGCTCTCAGAAATGTAGGCGCTCCGATGCGTTATGCAGGTGATGGTCTAACTACAACTGGTACGCCACAAGGATCAGATCAAAGTATGACTGTGTTAATGAGATCAGAGCGATATGAGTTGCCTTCTCTTCTTAATATCGGACTCGCTTACGATGTCGTTAAAAATGACAACATGGTAATCGAAATGAATGGGCAATTTACTTCTAATTCATTTACAAAAGATCAGTTCGGTGTTGCAACTGAAGCACGCTTCGGAGATAATATAGCTCTTAGAGCAGGATATCTATATGAAGCTGGTGTTGGAAAAGAAGATGACAGAACCACCGTTTACACGGGACCTACTGCTGGATTATCTCTACAGGTTCCTGCTGGATCTAGCGGTTCAGTTATAGCTGTAGATTATTCTTACAGAACGACGAACCCATTTAACGGTACGCATACTATAGGCCTGAAAATTACTCTTTAAGAATACACCCCATAATTAAACGAGAGGGTCGAGAGGCCCTCTCGTTTTATTTATAAAAAATATATTATGACAAAGTTTTCATACTATACCGAAGAAGGATTCAAAGCATTAAAGGATGAAGTGTATCATCTAAAGACCGTGGAGCGTCCTATTATCAGCGCTCAGATTGGAGAGGCTATAGATAAGGGTGACTTGAGTGAGAATGCAGAGTACGACGCGGCTAAAGACGCGCAGGGACATCTAGAGGCAAAGATTGCTAAGATGGAGAACCTTCTTGCTAGCGCAAGGGTGATAGACGACCGTAAGATCGACAACTCTAAGGTATACATACTGTCTACAGTTAGAATTAGAAACCAGAAAAATGGTACTGAAGTGACATATACTTTAGTTGCAGAAAATGAAGCTAACCTAGCTGACAAGAAAATATCCATTGATTCACCTATAGGAAAAGGGTTAGTGGGAAAGGCAGTAGGCGAAGTCGCTGAAGTAGAAGTTCCAGCTGGAATTATACCTTTTGAGATCCTGGAGATAACAAGATAAAATGCCCAGTATATTTAGTAGAATAATTGCCGGAGAAATCCCATGCTATAAGGTTGCTGAAAACGAAACTTGTTTCGCTTTTATGGATATCTCACCGCTTGCGATAGGACACGTTTTAGTGGTACCGAAGACCGAAGTAGATAAGTACTTCGATTTAAGTGACGCAGAGCTGAGTGAGATTAATCTCTTTGCGAAAAAAATTGCAGTAGCTATAGAAAAAGTAATCCCATGTAAAAGAGTAGGAGTTGCAGTGATAGGGCTAGAAGTCTCACATGCGCACATACATCTAATTCCTCTAAATTCAGTTGAGGACATTAATTTCGAACGCGAAAAGTTAAACCTGTCCGGTGAAAAACTAGCAGAAGTAGCTGAGTTGATTAGTGGAGCTGTGCGATGAGTGCGAAAGTCTGGGCGCAACGAATGCAAAACCGTATAAAAAAAGTCAACCAACTGGTTGACTTTTTTCTTAAGAGTATGTGTCGATGAAGACCAGTCGGTCAGAACTGAGATGGTCCTCGAAAGTCAGTCCTCGAAATCTAATAGAGCTGTCCAAATAGTTAGGATGTTATTATCTTCTCGTGTCCAAATCGGTCGGACGTGACCGTCAACTGCTGAGATGTTATTGTAGTCACCGAAGAACACTGTGCCTTGTGGAAGGAAAGGTGTTTCTGTCACGAGAAGATTCGTGAACGTTAAGCCACCGTCGAAAGAACTTGCGACATAGACGTCTGTAGTTTCATCTGTGTGTGCGCGTCTGTCGTAAAAGACTATGTGTATGCCACCTGTAACAGGATCGACTGACATCCAAGTGAAAAATTGTTGGCTGCCGGGGCCGTCATCGTTCACTCTAAGAGGTGAGGACCATGTGTCACCTTTGTCATCGGAATAACAAAGAAATACGTCTAGATCATCATCGCCATTTCTTGCGTCTGTCCAGTTAAGGTAAATGCGTCCGTAGTAAGGGGAAGTGGAGATAACATCTACACCGGTTACTGGCATTCCGTTAACCCTGCCTATTGCAGATACGTTTTGGTCCCAACCACCTACTATAGAAGTAGCAGCGATATCAGAAGAGAGCCATGTTTTTCCTCCATCTTCACTTCTGTCGAACCAAATAGTCTCGTGCAGAGCCCAAGCAACATACAGAGTTCCGTCGGCACTCATTGATGGCACTGCGCCTTCAGTAGTGGCATCACTATCGAGACAGTTTCCTGCACGTTCGGATATTCTTACAGGGGTAGACCAGTTTATTCCCTTTCTTCCTGCAGAGCTGCATAGAATAATAGTTGAGTCTTGAGGTTCATGGCTATCATATTTATCAAACTGAGTCCAGCAGGCGTGAATTGTAGAGCCATTGGGAGAAACTACTGCCCATTCTTTGTCTTGGTCTTTAGGATGTGACAGTCCCATACCGCCACCGTCTGACCATGTAACACCTCCATCAGATGAGTGCTGACAAACAATTCTATCTAATAGTTTATTGCTGGCCCAACCCTTTCCTTCTGGATCACTTAGGTGTAAGAAATAGAAATCCCCGATAGGCGAAGCCACAACACAAGGGTCACCGTACACTCCTAGACTCGAAGTGAGTTGATTGTGGTTCCAGGTTTCCCCACCGTCAGTAGAATTGTATACGTTGTCTAATATGCTTCCTGCTACAACTATTTGTGGATCGGTTTGGCTGATAGCAATGCTGGGTTCGCAAGGCTGAAATCCAGAAGTGTGTATGGGCCCTATTTGAATATTTTCAGGTATAGAATCCTGTGAAATAGCAGAAGGGATAGACAGAAACGCGAAGAGAGATATGCTGAACAGTAATCTGATCATATTACTTAGACTCGGATACTAACTTGTCAAAATCCGCTATTATTTCATCGAGTGACGAGCTGATGGCCTCTTGCAATGTGATGAGTTCTGCTTCAGACAGATCCTCAAGAAGGGCCTCTGCTTCATGATCGTGATGGTGCTCTTCGCCAGGTGCGTGATTACACTCAGTGCCAGGAAGCTTTACCATAGTCTTTTTCCACTCTTTATATCGAGAGTCTAAAGCCACTAGTTTAATAAAGTTAGAATCAGTGTTTTCTGTTATTTGAAATTGGTGGACTAATGACTTGCGAAATTCATTAGCACGTTCACTACTTGCGTTGTGTATTGCGATAGCTTGAGATGTTTCAGAAATTTCAGAAGTTTCATCGTGATTAGGAGCGTCACAAGATTCAGAGCATGAGGTGAAAACCGATGCAAGGATGATAAGGCTTGATACAAAAAGAGTTGAGAGTGTATTGAATTTCATTTGGGTGGATTTTAATGCTTGACTAAAGTAGTTAAAGTAGCTAAAGTAGATTATTTATCTGGAGTGGGAACAGGATCGTAACCCGATGTTCCCCATGGGTGACATTTGAATATCCTGCGCAGCGTGAGTAATAGACCTTTCCATGACCCCCAAACGGTAAAAGCTTGGATAGAGTATGATGAACATGAAGGCTCATGACGACAGTTGGATCCGAGTAGTGGACTGAGGATGGCCTTATATAAACGTATAAGACCTATGAAAATAAATCGCATGACTTCAAAGATACGTCACGGAACAGGACTAGAATGGGTGGTTCTGGAACGCCATCATGGCCGCAAGGCCTAGGGTGATGCCGCCCACGACTAGTTGCTGGGAGCGCTGGGATGCGCCGAATGCGCGTGCCAGCGAGAAGATGGATAGGGTGATCAGGAGGATTATGATTTGGCCGAACTCTACGCCGAGATTGAATTTGAGGAGAGGGAGGACAATGCCTGAACCTCGCTCGACGGCTATTCGATAAAAGGAGGAGAAGCCGAGGCCGTGTATGAGGCCGAAGATTATGGTGATGATGTAGGTGAGATTGCGGAGAATAGAGAAGGACGTAAGGGAACGGAAAGAACGGGAAGCAGAAATTGGCGGGGCGACTAGCGAGGTACCGAGGATGGCAGAGATGGCCATGAAGATGATGGTGAGGGGGATTAGGAATTCAATCCAGGCTGAGGATGCTCGGACGAGGTCTAGGCCAGCTAGGAATAGGGTGATGCAGTGTCCGATAGTGAAAGCGGACGCAAGCAGGGTCATTCGGCCTAATTTCGTGAGGTCGAATGATGCTGCGAGCGCAACTAAAAACAAGATATGGTCTATGCCGTTGAGGTCGGTTATGTGTTTTGCGCCTAGAATAAAATCTTCCATCTGAATTTATCACTTGAGGTCGTAGCGACATATTGTGAATGAAAATTCGTGTCTATCGTCAGCTGGATGATCGTCTATTACTTCCAGGGTCCACTTTGAAGAATCGAAGTCAGGAAAAAAAGCATCGCCTTCTGGAGATCCGTGAACATGAGTGATGAACATAGTGTCTACTACTCCAGCATCGAGTGCCATGGTATAAACCTGACCGCCTCCTATGATGAATGCTTCTGATTCACCAGCTTTTTTTGCGAGGACTAGTGAGTCATCAAGAGAAGTGACAAGGGTTGCTGGTGATGCGTCGTAGTTGTTGTTACGGCTTAAGACTACATTAGGTCGGCCTGGAAGGGGTCGATATTTTTCGGGTATAGATTCGTAATTACGCCTTCCCATTATGACGTGCCGACCTTTAGTTATGGACTTAAAGAAAGCCATATCGTCTGGTAAAGACCAAGCCAAACCATTATCCCTGCCTATCACTCCATTGTCTGCTACTGCAGCAATTAGGCTTACTCTCATTGCGCCTATCATACAGAAATGGGGGCTTTTATGTTAGGCTCAGCTACATAATCGAGTAGGGTGAAGTCATCGTAAGTGAAATCGAATAGGTTCTTGATGTCCGGGTTTAAAATCATCTTAGGTAGCTTTCCAGGTGTGCGGGATAGCTGTTCGCGGGTTTGGGTTAAATGATTATTATAAAGGTGGACATCGCCGAAAGAGTGAACGAAGTCACCCGGCTCTAAATCACAAACCTGAGCCATCATCATTGTAAGCAAAGCGTATGAGGCTATGTTGAATGGTACGCCTAGAAAGGTGTCTGCGGAGCGCTGGTATAACTGGCAGTTTAATTTTCCTTCACTCACATGAAATTGGAAAAGACAGTGACAGGGAGGAAGAGCCATTTCATCAATAAAGCTAGGGTTCCAAGCACTTATAACGTGACGTCTAGAATATGGATTAGTTTTTATTTGTTCTATTAACTTAGTAATCTGATCGGTGGAAGTGCCATCAGGATTAGGCCAAGACCTCCACTGATATCCATAAACTGGCCCTAGATTTCCATCTTCGTCAGCCCAGTCATCCCATATCCTCACACCGTTTTCTTTGAGATAAGATATATTCGTATCTCCTTTTAAAAACCATAAAAGTTCATGAATGATGCTGCGAAGGTGTAATTTTTTCGTGGTAAGCACAGGGAACCCTTCGCTTAAATCGAATCTCATTTGGTATCCAAAACACCCTAAGGTGCCTGTCCCAGTTCTATCTTCCCTCTTAACACCATTTTCTAAAAGGTGCTCTAATAAATTAAGGTATGGCTTCATACATCGAAGATAATTATTTGAATACTATCTAAGGTCAGTAGTTGAAACGTAGTTGAGAACTAGCGTAAAATTCCAGACCAATGTGAGATCTTAACACCAGAACGCCATCTAATAATTGCATTTAATATGAGCATGTGTATTATTAGAATAACATGTAATGGAAGCAGGTAATATGGCCACAAAAGATCCTCGGACAGGAGAGGACTCTCTACATGGGGCTGTTCTATAACATACATATAGTTAGCAGCTGCATCTGCGGGATAATCGACATAAACATTAAGTAAGGTGTTAATCCCTATCATTAATGTTGAAATCAGAACATTAAAACCATAGGCTCTAATCCAGTCAAAACTTCTTAATTTCATCTCATAATGACGCATCATTATTATGGGAACGAACACTAACCCACTGTGTACGAAGATATAGTTAATAAAGGCAGGCAGGGAATAACCAGTAGTTAAATTAGGAGTGATAAAGGAGTGAAAACCTCCTATTATAGCCATATACATGGTAACCATAAACAACTTTCTAGATCTGAAGAAGCAGTTAAATGCGAGGAGCCAGAAGTTCAATCCACAAAAATGTAAAGGTAGATTTCTGTGAAGTGAGAATGTTGTGTCTGGATCTAACAGTATATAAAGAGGTACGTAGCACTGAATGGCAATCATCATTATCCCCAACCGACGCAGATAGGAATCCTTTTTATCCTCGGGACAGCGATTGAAAACTGTGAACAACAGAATGCCCACGGAAATAGCACCGAGTATCAGTATCCAGAATTCTAGGTCACTTGAGGTATAGGCTTTCGCCATGATATTTATTTATCGACAATAATCGTTGACGTAGGGAACGCGAAGTCGAGGTTTAGAGCATTGAATTCAGTCAAAATAGCTAAATTTATCTCACTAGGAGTATTCGCCCAGTGTCCCTGTTTATTAATGTAATAATTGCAATTTATATTTAAACTGAAATCCCCGAATGAATCAAACCAAACAGTATAATCCTCCTCAATATGAGGGTGACTGTCGACTATCTTTTTTATAGTGTCAATCGCTAACTGAATATTTTCGGGAGTGGTATCATAGGTCAGTCCTAAACAAATTCTAACCTTACGTGAAGGCTCGGCTGTTACATTTTCTACTACAGTATTTGTAAACTGATTATTCGGAATCGTTACGGTTCTTCCCTCAAGAGTTTTAATGCGCGTAGTCCTGATGCCTATTTCAATAACGGTTCCATCTATGCCGCTTACTTTAACCCTATCTCCTACTCTAAACGGACTATCAATAAATATGGTGATTCCGCCGAAAATATTTGCCACGAAATCTTTCGCAGCCATAGCTAAAGCAATACCACCTATTCCTAGACCCGCTATAAGAGCTCCCACATCATGGCCAGCACTACTTATCGCCATTATGAAACCGAGGGCCCATATCCCAGAGGAAAGTGTTTTCTTCAGTATCGGAGCCATGTCATTGACAATGGAGCCGTTTTGACTCTCTGCCAACTTCGTGAAGACATGATTAATAATGGTGTTAACCACTCTGGAAGCCAGCCATGTAAATAACAATACCACCGCTACTCCGAACATGTTTGAAATAAACTCCCCCCCATTTTCTATTTCTAGATGATTGTATGCCAACCAAAATCCCAACAGCACAACAGATATCGAAATTGGTTCTTCTATTGCATCTACTACATTATTATCTAATTCAGTTTCTGTCTTTGACGCCCACTTGCTAAATATCTTTTTAAAGATAAAATATATTATCCTAGCTAAAACTATACTTCCAGCTACATAAGCAATAGCGATTAACCAAGTATGAAGAGAATTTCCTAAAAAAAACGTTGATTCTAATGTTTCCATATTGCTAAAGTCGGAAAGGTTGGGGATATCTTTGCATTATGTCTAAAAAAGCATCAACTAATCTTTGCACAGGCCCCTCACTTCGAGTGGGTGTACTAGGTGGTGGACAACTAGGAAGAATGATGATACAGGCAGGAGTCGATCTAGACATGAGAATTGAAGTAATGGATCCTTCTAGCGATGCTCCGTGCCGGCACCTTACACATAGATTCGTTCAAGGGGACTTAAATGACCATAACGCTGTAGTTGATTTCGGTCGTGATTTAGACGTGTTAACCATTGAAATAGAGAATGTTAGCATTTCGGGACTTCGAGAGCTAGAGGAGTCAGGAGTTAGTATAATACCTAAGCCATCACACATAGAATTAATTCAAGATAAGGGCATACAAAAGCAATTTTTCGCAGACAATAATATCCCCACATCTAAATTCACACTAATTGAAGAGCATGGAGAAATCAGTAAAATGGGCTTCCCAATTGTTCAAAAGTTAAGGACTGGTGGATATGATGGCCGAGGTGTTCAGATTTTAAAAACTCGTGAAGAGGTGGTAAAAAATAGATTTTCGGAACCTAGCCTACTTGAATTAGCAGTCGATATCGATAAGGAGTTAAGTGTCATAGTAGCTAGAAATTCTAGTGGAGAAACAGCCACTTATCCAGTCGTAGAATCAGTTTTCGATCCAGTTGCAAATCTCGTGTCTTCGTTAATAGCTCCCGCAGAAATATCCGACGCTCTAGCATCAGAGGCTACTGCATTAGCTTTAAGAGTTGTCCAAGCAATGGAGTTTGAGGGATTAATGGCGGTAGAGTTATTCCTCAACACCCATGGTGAGCTTCTAGTTAACGAGGTCGCTCCTCGAACACATAATAGCGGTCATCATACTATAGAAGCTAATAGGACTTCACAATTCTCTCAACATCTGAGAACTATTATGAATATGCCCTTAGGGTCTGTGGAGCCCATTCACAAAGCGGCGGGAATGATTAACCTTCTGGGGGCCGAGGGTGCATACGGCGCACCAGTTTATGAGGGATTAGGTGAAGCTGTTCGAATGGCTGGTGTAAATCCACATTTGTACGGTAAATCTGAGGTTAAGCCCCACCGTAAAATGGGACACGTAACCGTTACAGGGTCCAGTATGGAAGAGGTTAAATCTTGTTTGTTGAAACTTCAAAACAATGTTTGTGTAACGGGCACAGACTGAAAGTAAATTAGCTCTATGTCTCACAACCCTACCCTGTCAATAGCCGTTCTTGCGGGAGGTTATTCCGGTGAATTTGTGATCTCTCTTAAGAGTGCAGCCACCGTGATGGAGAATATAGACAGAAATGAATTCTCACCGTTACTCGTTAGAATATTTAAGGAAAATTGGTGGGTGGAATCTGAGGGTGAGTCATATGATATTGATAAAAAGGACTTTTCTTGGATTGATCATTCTGGCACGAAGAATACATTTGACTCTGTATTTATAATGGTTCATGGCACGCCCGGAGAGGATGGGATTCTTCAACAGTACTTCGAAAAGCTTAAACTTCCATTCACAACAGGTTCTACTGAATCAGTAAGTGGAACATTCAATAAGTATTACACGACAGAAAGACTTAGAAAGGCAGGATATACTGTAGCTGATGCTGTTAAGATTGACAAATCTGAGAACCTATCTTCGGTCGATTACGAGAAAATAGGTAAAAAGGTGAGTTTCCCTTGCTTTGTGAAACCTAATGAAGGCGGATCAAGCTTAGGAATTTCTAGAGTCGAAAGACAGGAAGATTTACTAGAGGCAATAGAATTCGCATTTTCCACTGAGTGTACTTCGGTGCTCGTGGAAGCGTTTCTTGAAGGCCGAGAGTTTTCGATGGGAATAGTTCCTGGCGTAAACCTCTCCCCTATGGCAATGCCTATTACTGAGATTATTACAAAAAATTTATTTTTTGATTTCGAGGCCAAATACGAAGGAGCTAGTCGTGAAATAACGCCAGCTGACCTTTCTGACTCAGTAAGAATAAGGATGGAATCTATAGGAATTCAGGTCTATCAACAATTGGACTGCAAGGGCATGGTCAGGATAGACTATATCTTAGTTGAAGGTGGAGAAGCAGCAATTTTAGAGATAAATTCCGTGCCCGGTTTTTCAAAAGTGAGTCTTCTACCTCAACAGTTAGCAGAAGCGGGAATCTCAATTGAAGAAATGATAACTCGAGTTATCAAGTCTGCTTCGGTCTGATAAACCTATGCTCAAAGTACCGTAAAAAAGTCAACCAATAGGTTGACAATTTCTCTAAGGAATTCGCAAGGGTATCAACTTCGCTAAACTCGACGCTCTAGGCGCATAAACATAACTAGCGTTTAACTCTAGAGGGATTGTCTTTAATAAAAGCTTTCCAACCAGTCCCACCACTTTGCATTGTAGGAGATGATAATTGGTAATGATGGCAAAGTGCTACGGCAATACCATCCGTGGCGTCGAGCTGCTTAGGCATATCTTCATCCCTGAGCTTAAGAGTTCTTTGGACCATTCCTGCAACCTGCTCTTTCGATGCTGCACCAGATCCTGTGATAGATTTTTTTATTTTCCTAGGGGCGTATTCAGCAATGGTGAGGTCGAGACTAAGAGCGGCTGCAAAAGCAACTCCCTGAGCCCTTCCGAGTTTTAACATCGACTGAACATTCTTCCCAAAGAAGGGAGCTTCCACGGCCATTACATCTGGGTTATGTGTTTCTATCAACTGAACACATCTATCGTAAATCTTCTTCAGCTTTAGAGCGTGGTCTGAATATTTTGAGAGATGAAGGGCTCCCATTTCAATCATTTCGACTTCTGATTTACCCTTAACACGGATAATTCCATAACCCATAATAGTGGTTCCTGGGTCTATCCCTAATATGATTTTCTCCACTTTTTCCATCGTCACTAAAGTACAATATTCTCTTAACTTAGACACATGAAAGTGAGTAACACTATCTGGCACCGCCTTAAATCAGAAAAACTAGCAATGGCTGGTCTATTTTGGGTATGTCTGTGGGTTTTTATCGCAATTGCAGGGCCACTATTACGGCCTGACCCTTCTCCCAATGCTAATGATCAGCACCTGGAGATGAGTCTACTGCCGCCCGGAAGTGAAATGGTTAGTGAAGAGGGAGAGAGCATCTACTTCGTTCTCGGGAGTGATAGATACGGTAGAGATTTCGCAAGCAGACTCATGGCTGGAAGTGCCATATCGTTATCCGTAGCGGGAATCGCCGTTCTGATAAGTCTAATTATAGGACTATTCCTAGGGGCGTTAGCTGGATATAAGGGAGGGAGAATAGACGCGGTGGTGAGCTGGTTTTTGCAGGTGGTTTGGACTGTACCCACACTCTTAATGGTACTCGCAATAACCCTAGCTTTCGGGAAGGGATTCTGGCAGGTATTCGTCGCTATAGGATTAACTATGTGGGTTGAAGTGGCGAGAATAGTGAGAGGCCAATTCATATCCTTGAGGGAGTTAGAATACGTGCAAGCGGCCAAAGCTCTGGGGCTTTCAGACTTTCGCATCATGTTCAGGCACATCTTACCTAATGCTCTAGGACCCATCATCGTAGTTGCGGCTGCGAATTTTGCAGCAGCAATTTTAATAGAGTCTGGATTGAGTTTTCTAGGTGTGGGAGCACGTATTCCAGTACCGTCGTGGGGGAATATTATAAAAGAACACTATCATTTAATTACGACAGACCTTGCGTGGCTTGCGGTTCTGCCGGGGGCATTAATCGCGAGCTTAGTGCTTTCCTTTACTTGGTTAGGTGACGGACTGAGGAAAGCATTTGACATTAATAATTAAACTATCTTTTCAACGTGGAAACAATAGAAAATATCGATACTGAAAAATCCATTTACGTCGCTGGGCATAATGGAATGGTGGGTTCAGCTATAATTAGGGCTCTTAATTCTAGAGGCCAAACCAACATCATTAAAAGGACTTCAATGGAATTAGACCTTCGAGATGCTAGTGCGGTGGAGGATTTTTTCAGCTCTGAAAGACCACAACACGTATATCTCGCAGCGGCTAAAGTTGGGGGTATTCTCGCGAACAAGACATACCCAGCTAATTTTCTCGCAGACAACTTAGCTATCACTGCTAACATCATAAAATCGGCTCATAAACATCAGGTTGAGAAACTTCTGTTTCTAGGGAGCTCTTGTATCTATCCGAAACACGCATTACAACCCATACCAGAAGCCGCACTTTTAACAGGCCAGCTAGAACCCACGAACGAAGCTTATGCTATCGCGAAGATTGCCGGACTTAAGCTGTGTGACGCATTTAGGGCCCAATACGGATGTAATTTCATTTCAGCTATGCCCACGAATCTTTATGGACCGGGCGATAACTACGATCCCGACAGCAGCCATGTACTCCCCGCTATGATACGGAGATTCCACGAAGCCGTTAAGGCAGGTGAAAGCGAGGTCAAATGTTGGGGTAGCGGCACCCCTCAAAGGGAGTTCTTACACGTTGACGATTTAGCTGATGCATGTCTATTCCTTATGGATAACCATAATAAAGGCGGCTGGGTGAATGTGGGGACTGGAACGGATTTAAGCATAAAAGAGCTCGCAGAGATGATAGCCGAAGTAGTTAAATACAAAGGAGAAATAGTTTGGGACACATCAAAACCAGACGGAACACCGAGGAAATTGCTAGACGTAGGTCTCATGAAGTCTATGGGCTGGACAGCTTCTATAGAGTTGGAAAAGGGAATAAAATCTGTTTGCCAAAATTACTCACCAGAGTAACACAGGAGTAACAATGCTAACGTAGTTTTGCACTACAAAATGGCTGTGAAAAACTCATCAACTGAAAAGCCTTCACTATTGAAAGATGTGGGGACGTTATACAAGTTAAGGCTAGGCTTTTTCGTGGTTATGTCGGCCGTACTTGGCTGGTTTATGGGCGCTGACGAGGTGGACCTTCGGACCATGTTGCTACTAACTGTGGGTGGGTATTTACTCACTGGAGCTTCTAATGGTTTAAACCAAATCTTCGAGCGCGACACTGACGCTATCATGACGCGCACAGCTAATAGGCCGTTACCTACTGGCCGAATGAGTGTGAAGGCGGCTTGGGCTTGGAGTGTTGCGGCTGGAATTATAGGCATAGGTTGTCTATACCTCCTCAACCCTCTTTCTGCTTTACTTGGAGTTATAGCACTCGTTATATACGCTTTTGTATACACTCCCCTGAAATCAAAAACCTCCCTATGCGTTTTCGTAGGGGCCATTCCCGGTGCGCTACCTCCAATGATAGGATACGTAGCTGCAACTGGCGAGTTCGGAATAGAACCGGGCGTACTCTTTGCCGTTCAGTTCATGTGGCAATTCCCACACTTCTGGGCTATCGCATGGCTTGCTCATGAAGATTATGCAAAAGTGGGATATAAGATGCTCCCATATAATGCCGGCAAGTCCGATCGTTCTGCTCAAACAATCTTACTCTACGCCCTGTTCTGCATTCCAGCAAGCCTACTACCCTGGGCACTACCTAATGGAGAACCCATGGTCGGAAACATCGCTCTAGCAGTTGCCGTAATAGCTGGTTTGGGGTTTTCATATTATGCCTTCAAACTCAAGACTACTCTTTCAAGGGATGCCGCTAGAAGGCTGATGTTCGCAAGCTTTGTTTACCTCCCGCTAGTACAAATCATTTACGTTTTAGATAAACTTTAATATGGAAAAGGACGCACAAAATTCAGCATTGAACATGCTGATGTACTTAATAATGTTTGCCGTGGTGATGCTCTTCGCCGGATTCTTAAGTGCATACATAGTGAGTAGTATGGGTCAGTACTGGGTTCATTTCACTCCTCCAAGTCAGTTTTGGGTCAGCAACGTAATCCTAATTCTATCTTCAGCTACTATGTATATGGGTTATAAAGCCCAAAAAGAAGGCTTGCTCAGCAAGGCAAAACTATTTCTAATTCTAACTCTAATCCTAGGATTAGGATTCGGTGTTTCTCAATTTTCTGGGTGGAAAGCAATAACTGAATTAGGTGGAGGTTGGGAAACACATGCAACCGAGTTTGGTCCGGCTACATCTTGGAATGAAATTGAGAAACTCGTAGACACCACAAGTACCGCTGTGTACGGATTTGATTACGAAATCAGAGTCGACGGTGAAGCACTTCTCTACAACGAGTATCAGCTTTATGCACCCAACGACCCGCTTATGACCACACCCATCACGAGCAAGGTGAGAAGCCTCACTAACAATAGCAGCGGCTACTTGTGGGTGTTGATTTTCATGCACTTATTACACCTTGTTTTCGGATTATTATTTCTAGCTTCAAATTTTTTAATTTTAATGAAATCGAAAACTGACTCGACAAAAAATGTCCTTTTCAAAATGCTAAATGCATACTGGCATTTTATCGGTGGCCTCTGGTTAGTTTTATTTTATGTGCTTTTTCTGAAGTAGAGCCATTTTCGCATTTCGTGCCTTAAATTTGCATCCAAATTAGCAATCCTATTTGACAATGTCAGGACACTCAAACGACAACGTATCTTCAAAAGAACTCTGGGGCGGAGGTATCTCTCCATACAGTGTGTCTTATGGAAAAATGATGATGTGGTTTTTCCTCGTCTCAGATGCCTTAACATTCAGTGGGCTTCTTGTAGCGTACGGGTTTTCTCGTACTGCTAGTGAAAGTCCTTGGCCTATAGGCGAGCAGGTATTCCGTGCTCTACCTGGATTAGATGGTGAATATCCATTGATTTATGTAGCTTTAATGACATTCATTTTGATTGTCTCGTCTGTTACTATGGTATTAGCGGTTGAAGCCGGACACAGGAATGATAAAAGAGGAGTAGTGCGTTGGATGTTAGCTACTATTATCGGTGGCGCGTTCTTCCTAGGTTCTCAAGCATGGGAGTGGTCTCACTTTATCCACGGAGGTGGAGGAATGTTCACTCTAGCTAAAGAAGTGACTGTTACTGACGATCACGACGAATCTCACATATTACCAAAAGGAACAGCTATCTACATGGATCACCATTTCGGTGCATTAGCTGAACCATATAATGATGGAGATAAGTCCGTAGTGCTTGAAGAGGACCACGGCCACGTGAAGCTAGTTCAGTACGGAGAACACACACATGAAGCTGAACTTCACGATCTTACCATCAATAAATATGTTGTAGGTGAGGCCCATATTCATGGTGACGATGCTGTAAAGCTTTGGGATGCTAGAGAAAAGGGAGCAATGGTCTTCGGAGCTAACATGAGCGAAAACGAATACGCTATACAACAGACATATGCGAACTTCTTTTTCTTCATTACCGGTTTCCACGGGTTCCATGTATTTTCAGGAGTAGTGATTAACTTTATTATTTTCGTCATGGCGTATCGCGGTGTTTTCGAACGTCGTGGTCATTATGAAATGGTAGAAAAGGTTGGATTATACTGGCACTTTATCGACCTTGTTTGGGTATTTGTTTTCACCTTCTACTATCTAATCTGATAGCTCTTAAAGAAATTTATCATGGAACGCGACGACCTTATTGTAAACGATAGCTACTCTTTAGACGCCCATCACAGTGAAGAAGCAGGAGTAAAGATTCGTAAAAATGTTTACTTTGTCACAGTACTTTTAACTGCTATAACTGCTGTTGAAGTTGCTATGGGAATTATTTTCAAGAGAGCAGAGACATACACATGGGAGGCTATAAAATGGACTTTTATTATATTAACCCTAGTAAAAGCGGGATACATCATTCTTTCATTTATGCACTTAGGTGACGAGAGAAAAACCTTGAAATACACAGTGCTTGCTCCTTACTTATTGTTCATCGTGTATTTAATCTTCATCGCATTCACTGAAGGCTGGGGGCATTTAGAAAGCCACACATTGTATCACTAAGCGAGTATCGGTTGATTTACATCCGCCGCTAGCTATCGCACCTTAAAGTTGCTTATGCGAAAAAGAATTGCATTACTTATTTTACTGTTTGCTCTGCCGATTACTTGTATTGTATTGCTCGGTATTTTAGGGACACACAAATTCAATACCCTTCCGTATTACTCACTTGAAGGTAGGCTTGACTCGCTTTGTAGCGACGCTCATAAAGTGGGTGAGTTTTCTCTTATAAACCAAAACTCAGATCAGTTTGGCTCTAAAGATCTGGAAGGAAAGGTGTGGATTGCGGCTTTTTTCGCAACGAACTCAGAACATGTTGCAGCGACAACTAAGCAACTGCTTTGGCCTAACTGGAGATACAGAAACAAAGAGGGAATAGCGATAGTTTGCTTCACATTGGACCCGGAACACGACACGCCAGAGGTGTTAACTGAATACGTCAACAAAAACACCCGCTATAACACAGCTGATAACTGGCAATTCTTAACTGGAGAAAAATCCGAAATAGATAAAATTATCGAAGAGGAGTTTCTCATCACACGCGATTCTATAGATCCTGGCAACATCGCTACATTATGGCTTGTAGATGCTAAGGGCTATTTAAGAGGAGTATATCACGCGGCATCGGAGGACGCTTTAAGAGATGCCACAGAAGACATTGCTTTACTGAAAAAAGAGATGGATGTTATTGAGTACAGCCGTATAAAAGAAGTAGAAGCAGTCGAAAAACTGACCTCCGGAAGAGACTTCCCACCAGTTCTAGGACCAGAGGGACACACAGTTCCCCCTTTTGCATTTATGGGGATTGACAGCGTGGAACTAAGTAACCGTGACATAGAGGGAAGAATTAAAATCGTCGATTATTTCTTCACGAACTGCCCTACTATATGTCCCATTCTGAGCAGTCAACTTGCCAGAACCCAAACCATCCTCAGTAGGCGTGGCTTAGGGCCGGATGAACTTATTATATTGTCTCACTCCGTTGATCCCGAACGCGACAGTCCACACCAAATGGACTTATATGCTCAAAGCATGAATGCCGACACCTCGCAATGGAAGTTTCTGACTGGCGACAAGGCAGAGCTTTACGACCAAGCCAGAAATGGATACTTTCTTACTGCTCTTGAAAGCGATACCGCCGAGGGTGGATTTTTCCATTCCGACATCTTCGTGTTAATTGATACTGAGGACCGTATTCGCGGATTTTATGACGGAACATCAACTGAGGAAGTTGATGAAATGATCTTAGATATCCATAAACTCACACTGAAAAACAGCATCGAATGAAAAATACAGACTCAAAACTGAAAATTATAATTTGGAGTATAGCCATCTTGATACCAGTCGTCGTTACAATCCTTGGTTATTTACCTGGACTAGATTTAAGTGCAGAAACTAAGTCCCAACTTTTTCTTCTACCCAAGCTAAACGCCTTCATTAACGGAACGGCTTTTTGTGTTCTAATCGCTGCTTGGCTAGCAATCAGAGCAAAGAATATAGCTCTTCATAAGAAGCTAACCACGACTGCTGTCATTCTTAGTTTTTGTTTCCTCTTGAGCTACATCGCATTTCACTTCACAATGCCATCAACATCGTATGGCGGAGAGTATGCGTACTTGTACTACTTCATCCTTATCACTCATATCCTCCTTAGCGCAGCTATAGTCCCGCTAGTTCTATTCACATATGCTAGAGGCTGGATGATGGACGTGGAAAAGCATAAAAAACTAGCTCACTTCACTTGGCCCCTTTGGCTGTATGTTACTGCAACTGG
>Ga0115000_10002017_pt1 | contig 17719 bp, 22 predicted proteins | sample ArcticOcean_MG_C_6_FD_89690 | JGI IMG/M metagenome (GOLD analysis project Ga0115000, IMG submission 89690) | Marine microbial communities from western Arctic Ocean - ArcticOcean_MG_CB8_128 | ecosystem: Environmental > Aquatic > Marine > Oceanic | place: Arctic Ocean: Canada Basin | collected...
ATCATCAAGTTCAATGTTAGTATTAACATATGGCGTATTTAATTTATCAAGTTGATTATACAAATATGCGTGTTTATTGCCGTCTATAGATATGCTATTTGACCCGTAGTTTTCTAACAGTTGTTTTTGTTGATTAAATTCGTAGACAAGAGAATTATTGGCAATATAATTATAGTCATCCAGGTCCTGTTCAATTTCTTCCATATATACCTTTTTCTGAAGTGTAACAACCGGTAATATCCAATGATATATTTCACCTAGTGTAGTTAAAATATTAGCAAATGGTTTATAATTGGAGCCTTTTGAGTTTGCTTTATTAGCATTATTATTTTCATCAAATACTGAATATTCATTTCGTAATTGTTTGTATCTTTCAATTAAGAGATGTAAAGTATTTAATCTTTTAGTGGTTCTTTCACTTGTTGGAATTGTAGATAGCATTTCATCTAATAAATCATTAGTTTGTGTATCAATACCATAACGTTTAAATTTATCATCAACCGTAATAAATTCGGTTACCTCACCCAGTTCTTCGCCAATAATTATCGAGTCAGCATCTAATATGGTTTCTTGTAATTTTGATATATCAATAGTCTCTGGTATTATATATGTATCCAACTCATAATCTTCGGTTTCAATATCATCAATTGTATTCGTTTCTTCATCTTCTTTGTTTGTAACAGGTTTATCTCTTTTGGTGATTTCTTTAATATTAAGATCGCTTGGTATGCCTTGATAAGCAAAATCAATATAAATAGTTTCGTTGTTTGCAAAAGTTATTATTTCAATCATATCTTCTTCTATATTTGTTATCATGCCGGTTATGATAAAAGGAATGTCACCTGTGAAATATATGTCAATCCAATTATTAATTTCAAGATTATTTTGTTTAACGTAGCCTTTTATTTCGTTTCTATCTAATAGTAAAATTTCATCAATATATTCTTCGTTAAGATTACCATCTTCGTTTATATTTAATATTATAGGTTCGGTTGTTTCGACATCTATTAGTTTTATAGCATTTTCATCTATATAGTTAATTATATATGTTTTATTATTGGTTGTTTCATTAATAGGTGATACAATTTTAATAATATCTCCTAATTCAAGATTCATAGTTTCAGTTTCGGTCATTTCTATATTTAAAGTAGATATTATTTCATTATTAAATTGAAATCATTCCTAAATAATAATGAACTAAATAAAGTTATTAATACATTTCCAGATGATATATATAGAAAAAAATATTTTAAAATGAATACCATATGTTTTATATGTAAAATAAAAGAATCATACTCATTTGGTTCATGGTTACATCATTATTGTTATGTATGTGATCCAAACGACGATAATATTACAAAATATGTTAAAAATATAGCATGTAGTAGTAAATTACATTGTATTAGATGTATGCATTAAAATTGTAATTTAATATTCTTAAATACTTCAATGCACTCATTAGAAACCGTTGATAATATGTAAGAGATTGATGTTTTTTCAGTTTTATTTTTGAACGACAACCTTAATATACTTTCAGTATTATGAGGGTGACTTTTGTAAAACGATACATATGTTATGGTTTCGGTATTCATATAATAATTTGTATAAAACATATATTCAAGCATTTTTCCTATTGCATAATCTTCATTTTCAAATAATACATCAATACTGTTTTCCATGGTTGTCTCGTTGTCTTTTACTGCAAAACCGTTCCCTGCAGATATTGTTTCTAGTTGTTTCACTAGAATATCACACGCCATCTTAACAATATCAGTACACTTATAAATACCAATACTTTTAATCTTAAATTTAAATGCGTCGTCTAGATAAATTCGTTTTGCATCAAGAAGTAACCAATTTTGTTTATATACAGAAATTTCGGTCTCATTCATACCTGTTGATGTCAACTCTGCAGATTTTGCTTTCCATACCTCCTGTATCTTAACATTATTAGGTAGATTATTAAACGTGCATATAGATACAGCATTATAACAACCATTTTCTTTTGCGGTAACCAAAGATAGCTTAGCGGTTAGATTAATCTCCTCTTCTTTAAGGGTTTCACTAAGTTTAGGTCTTAACCTTAAGAACAAAATATAATCTTTAGTAATTTTGTCTGGTGGAAATATATTTTTTACTTCTTGTGAAGAAACATACGTATCGTTTGTTGTATCCTTAATTTTAAAATCTTCTGTAGTTACCATCAGTAGATTAGATGTATTATTTTTAACATTCAACGAAATTTCAAGAGTTTCGTAAGGGATCGATAAATCCCTAATATGGACAGGAATACAACTTAATCGTTGTTTAATGATTTCATTGTTGAAACGACTTGTATTAGTAGTTATTTCACATTTATTTTCTTCATGTGGAGTAGTTTTAAATCCAAGAATGGGAATTTCTGAAAGTATGGTTCTCCTTATAGCATTAACTATACTGGAATCTGTACCATTAATAACAAATGACATATCATTTTTATTTTCTGAAATTTCGGATATTGAATTAGACATCTTTGTATAAATACTACGAATATTTATTTATTCAATTTTAAGTTAAATATATATATTAAGTATTGATTATAATATAATGAGTTGTATATTATACTACAGTAATTATTGCGAACCTTCACAGAAATTAATAAAGACAATTTCAGGAATAAAAAAAATAAAAGAAGACATTCATTTTATTTGTATAGATAATAGAGTTAAAGATGCGACTGGAGCAATACAAATAGTTTTAGAAAATAATCAAAAAGTTATATTACCGCCTACCATAACAAAAGTTCCTGCATTATTATTACTGAACCACAGTCACCATGTTTTATTTGGAGAACAAATATATAATCATTTACAACCAACACAAGTACAGGAAACCACGACCGCTACATTTGGAAATGAAGAACCCATGGCGTACGGATTGAATCAAATGAATTGTATGTCAGATGGGTATAGTTATTGGGATCAATCATCCGACGATCTTTCAGCAAAAGGTGTTGGAGGATTACGTCAAATGCATAATTATGTTAAAATAGATGAAAATACGTCAATATCAACACCACCCGATACGTATGAACCAGATAAAGTAGGAGAAATTAGTGTGGAAAAACTACAAGAACAAAGAAATAATGATGTCGCAAAACCTATCAGTAAAGTTTAATATCAATATATTAAATTATATTAAATAATTTAGTATATATTATATAATTATGGCAAGTAATCAACAAATTCTAAAGACGTTTTTAGAACAATTTAATCAATTCTTAGAGGACATAGTATGTATGTTCCCAAATGATAAAGAGATGGTATCATGTAAGATATATTTTGAAGGATTACGTAAAATAAATCCACGCGTAATTATAACATATTGGAAATCTTTAGTTGCAGATAATTACGATGATAATGTAGAAAATGAAAACATAGATTTTTTTATAAATAAAAATTACAATGAAGATATAGAAACTGTAGCAAAAGCAAGAAACTGGGATGGGGATTATTCGTATATAAATAATAAAATAGAGGCAATTAGGAATCAAATAGTAAAGCTTTCTGATAATAATAAAACAATTACTATGAAATATATTATTAATCTTACAAGATTATCAAAATTATATAATTAAAATTATATAATTAAAACTAATATTTAAAAGTATTAAAAGTATTAATAAATATGGATGAAATATTAAAAATACATACGGAGATTAAAAATCTAATAGAAGACACCACCGAGGACACCATCAAGGACCCCACCGAGGACACCATTAAAGACACCATCAAGGACCCCACCGAAGACACCATCAAAGACACCATCAAGGACCCCACCGAAGACACCATCAAGGACCCCACCGAGGACACCATCAAGGACTCCACCGAGGACGCCGCAGAGGACGCCGCAGAGGACACCACCGAGGACACCGCAGAGGACAAAGACGACGACAAAGACGACGACAAAGACGACGACAAAGACGACGACAAAGACGACGAAGACGACGACGAAGACGACGACGAAGACGACGACGAAGACGACGACGAAGACGACGACGAAGACGACGACAAAGACGACGATAATAACAAAATAAATAATGGTGTTGAATTTAAAAAGGTGATAAAAGATTTCATAACAGATTTGCTAACAACATTTCCGGAATTATCTAATGATTTAAATCATGATTTAAAGGCAGTTCATGAAGAGAAAGAAGATGAATTAGTATTAACGAATCTTTTAAATTATACTAAAAACGTTTATCCAGAGCGTTTTTTTGACATTTTATATAAAAATGGTGCCATATTTAAGACCTATGATATTAATACCAAATTTTTACCAGGAATAGAATTTTCAGTATTATGGAATGATGATAATATAAGCGATAAAACAAGAGATGTTATATGGAAATATTTACAGGTTATATCATTTATTATAATTGGGGATGTTAATGAGAAGGATTTGTTTGGCAAATCAGCAAAAGTTTTTGAAGATATGGACGAGTCCGTGTTAAAAGAAAAATTATTTGATACTGTATCAAATGTGCATGATATGTTTGATTTAAGCAATATGAATATGGATGATATTTCTGGCAATAATCAATTACCTAATCCTGAAGATATTCATAAGCATTTAAATTCATTATTGAATGGAACATTAGGTAATTTAGCAAAAGAAATTGCAGAAGACACAGTAAAAGATATGAATATTAATATAGATGAAAATACTAATCCTGAACAAGTGTTTGAAAAACTTTTTAAGAATCCAACTAAACTAATGAATATGGCATCGAGTGTAGGCAAGAAATTAGATTCAAAAATTAAATCCGGAAGCATAAAAGAAAGCGAGTTAATAGAGGAAGCGACCGAATTAATGGATAAGATGAAAAACATGCCGGGAATGGATAAAATGGAATCTATTTTTAAAAATATTCCTGGTATGGCAGGTGGCGGAAAAATGGATCTAAATGCTATGCAAAATCATTTAAATAATAATTTAAAAACAACAAAGATGAAGGAACGTATGAGGAAAAAGATGGATGATAAAAAAAAATCACAAGAAACCATGCCGGCGCCGATGCCACAAGATGAAAGCGATATTAACGCTTTTGCGGATATCAAAGATATGAAAACATCTGTATTTAGTACAGGTGAAAATGTTGAAAGATCAACAAAGAAAAAAAATAAAAATAATAAAAAGGGTAAAGGTAAAAAATAATAATTAAAATATATATATGAAGCAAACGTTTTGGATATATAATCCTTTAATATTAATAGACAAGAGATATATAACAGATATTTTTCCTTTAGACTCAATGAAATATACTGAAAAATTAAATGCATTAACTAGACTAACTATATTGCTATCAATCATGAGTTATATTATAACAAACTCTATATACACAATAGTGTCTTGTGTACTATCGATAGTTGCGATTGTTCTTTTTCACAAAAAAATAGATTGTGTAGAGGGAATATCCGATTATACTAATATGGATATGAATTCTGAATGTGAACTTGTTAATCCTAAAGAAAATAATCCACTGATGAACGTATTATTGACAGATATAGCAGATAATCCAAATCGTTGTTCTGCCAAACCGAGTTATTCACAAGCGGTTAAAGATAAAATTGACGATAGTACAAAAGCTTTTATTATTTCGGGAAAAGCAGATGAACGTTTGTTTAGAAGTACAGACGATGAAATGCAATATGATTTTTCTATGCGAAATTTTCACACTACCCCTAATACTGAAATATCCAACGCGCAGACTAAGTTTGCTGAATGGTGTTATGGAGATATGCCGTCAAGAAAGGAGGCACATATTTAGAATAAATTAATTAGCAATAAATTAAATAAAATATATATGACATATATATATATATTATGTCATCAAATATTGATTTTTTAGATAATGCAAGTCGTATTGGTGAGGACGAATGTGGAATAAGTCAAACAAATTTCCAAAATGCAGAAGTTAGTAATTATATGTTAAAAAATTTCTATTTACAAGATTGTGGTATGAAAAAACAAATTGAACTATCTACAGCGCAACCAAGTATATTTTTAAGTGGTGGGAATGGTGTTGGAATAGGCGGATGTAATGTAGACGATAGTTCACAACTATTATTAGGAAAAGTACAAACTAATCCAAAATGTAGAATTTCATTGATCGAGAGACCTTATTTAACGGTTCCATATTTAGGAAAAGGTCCTAGTAATTCAATACTTGAATCGCAATTACAACAAGGAAACACTATCACAAATCGTAAAAGCGTAAATAATACATCTGAAGAATCATATGTTTCTCTTAAAACATATCCAGTTATAGATGCAACGGAAAGAGCTGTAATAGATCCAACTAAGAATAATAAATTGGTAAATTCATCATATGATGTAAGTGCCCCGAGATCAAACCGACCAATTGAGGAAATGTCGTTGGGTTGTGTAAGAGGTGGTATGGCTTCAAGAGATCTAACAAGAAAAATGATTAATTGATTATAAATAGTAATATAGATATAATTTCTATTTATAATTATAATTATGGAAACATATAAAACGGACATAATATGTAATTATTTAAATACTGATGATTATCAAGGTCAGTTATTATCTGCTTTAAATTTGCAAAAGCATGAATCAGATTCTATAACACAAAATGTAGATGATATATATAACCATTTAAAAGACGATAATAAGTTATTGGAGGTTTATAAACTAATTAAAGAAAAAGTTATATTTTTGTATAATGCAGAAAATGACGTATGTTTTATGTTTTTATTTGGATATGAGACATTTTATATAATACATAAATTGATATGTCATTATAAATTAAACAATGAAATATTAGAAGATTATATTAAGGAATTAGTAGATAAGATTAATGAGATTTAAAGAAAACTTTAGCATACAATAAGAAAATACTGTATAATAAACTATAAATTGAAGAAAATACACCTGAAAATGAACTCATAAAATAACTATGTAGAAACCAACATATAGAAACTGTAAATCCTAACACTAATGAACTCAAAGAAAATGAATTCGCGTCTTTTGTTTTTATGGTTTTGTATACTTGTGGAACCGTAGATATAATTCCTAATAACGCAGCCATATAACCGAAACACTCATGACTGGAATAATTTATTTTAGCAATTATCATTTTATTATATGATATTATAATATTATAATATATGGCATCAACAAGAAACAATAACACAAGGTCAGATTATAAATTACAACAGCACCAATTTGAGCGAATGAGAAATTATTCAATTACGCCAGAAAACCATACAATTATAGGTGTTATGTACCCAAAATTTGGAATAAATATGCAACATGTGCCTGCCAAACAATTATCTAAGAATAGTACAGATTTAGAATCGCAACTATTTGGTATCGGTTCATCAAATTTAGTTGAAGAAAAACGTAATGTAAAGATCCAGACTAATAAAATAAAAGATGTAAATTTTATAGATAGAATGGAACTATTTATACCAAAATTTGAAGATATAAAAGATCAACGACCACTTTTTAAATAAATAAACAAATAAATAATTTAAATAAATAACATTATTACTATTATCATGGAAAGTTCATCGCCTCCGACCCTTCCGCAACAACCGACACTTACAACAACTAACACTCAACAATCAGTTGATCAGCAGAAACTAGTTAATGTAAACATTGAAAACGAAAATGTAGCCCTCAATGTAATAGTAGGGTTCTGTAATCTTGGACAGCAGCGCGGTATATTTAATTTACAGGAAAGTGCAAAACTTTGGGAGTGTATTCAAAAATTTCAGAAAGATTAAATAAATAAATATTAATAATTATAAATATTAATATATATATATATTAATGTCATTTACAAGGTTTCATGACGATCCGTGTAGAATTCAAAAACAAATACAAGAATCCACAGAGCAAGGTTCATATTATTTAAATGTTCCAGGAAACGGACTAAAACCACATTATTCTAATAATGGTTTTGTTAGACTTCAAAAGTGGGGTGGTAATCTTTCACAAAACTCTGTTAGTTTAGAAAGTGATTTAAGAGGATTAACTAGAAAACTTACCCGTGACCATATAGACTTAAATTCACACGAAGTCCATAAAGTGAATAACCATAACGTTAAATATCCTAATGATAAATATAATACTGACCAATCTCGTGCTACACATCCAGCGTGGACTTTTAGAGATAAACAACAAATGAGATATGATATTCTATTTTTGAATCCACAAGAAAACGTGTGTCTACCATTTGAAAACAATTTAAATACAACATTATTAGAAAAAGATTATTATACAACTTAAAATTTAGAAATATATAATACGTATATATATATGGAATTAGCAATACCGTTAATAGTATTAGGGGGATTGTATAGTATAAAAAAAAAAAATAATACAATGAATAAACAGCGATGTGAGAGTTATATTAACAAACATAATTTATTAAATCAAAGTACATCCATAGTTGATAATTTAGATGTAAATGCTATAAATTGTTATGAAAATCCAAATAACGACTTCATAGATAAATATTATCCAAATAATAATACAGAGACAATTTCCTATGATATCAAGAGTATGACTGGGAATAATGTAAATTCAACAAAATTCAACCATAATAATATGACCCCTTATTTTGGAAAATCAAAATTAAATGGAAATTCGTTTATGGAAAATGCACCAACGGATTCTATCTTAGATAGCATGCAAGGCAATAACTCATATTCGCAGGATAAAGAAGAAATGGCGCCACTTTTTAAACCAGAAGAGAATATTCAATGGGCACACGGTTCTCCGAATCAAACAGATTTTATGAGAAATAGACAAACTGTAGCCACGACATCAAATAATGTTAATCTGTGGAAAGAAAACGTACAAATAACACCAGGATTAAACAATAATTACAATGATAATTCTAATTTAGGTTATAATGCGGGAGTTGAATCGCGTGAATCATGGATCCCAAAAACCGTTGATGAGTTACGTGCTGTATCTAATCCAAAGTTATCATACGAATTAGGTGGTAGAGAAGGTCCCGCACAAAGTAAGATACAAGAAAGAGGTATTTACGGTAAATTTGAAAAACACTTACCTGACAAATTCTATGTAAACGATCCAAATAGGTATTTAACAACAACTGGTTTACAAAAAGCCCCAACTGTGAGGTCTATTCACAATAATAGAAATGTAAACAGAGCTGTAAGCGTGGAATATACAGGTGTACCTAATGTAGTAGTAGAGTCAAGTAAAGCAGAATCAAATTATCGTGTTGGAAATAAAGCATTTAAACAACTTTCTGGTCCAAGTATGGGGATCGCTCAAACGAATGGTGGTGGATATGTCATTTCAAAAGACGGTACATTTATTCCAGATAATAACAGAACGACAACTCTTTCAAATGAAAGAACGGGATTAGTAAGTGGTGTTGTTAGTACTGTAGTTGCACCTTTAATGGATATATTAAAGTCTACCAGAAAAGAGGAGTTAGTTAATTCTGTTAGAGTCAATGGACAAGCAGGTCCCGGAAGTCACGTTTCATCAAATCAGTTATTTGATCCAAAAGATAAAGTAAAAACCACTACAAAAGAAACCACGCAATACAGTCCTTTCAATTACGGTTCGCGTTCAACCAATAACAACTCACACGGTGCTTACGAAACTACACAACAACAATGTGTTTCAAATCAAAGAGATACTACAAGTGTAAATTATATGGGCAATGCCAATAATGCAACACAATTACAAAGTTATGATTCCAATTATAATCAAACAAGTAACAGTAATCGTTCAAATACTATGAATATGAACCATGGAAATACAAATATGTTTAATAATAATATAAATCAAAGTGCTAACAATAGTAAATCGTCAATGAGCATACAGTATACACCAAATGTGAATGGAAATTTAACAAGTTCAATACCTTCGAGGCAAACATATGGTAAATTACATGTATCACCCTATGAAAACAATGCATCCAATAATATTGATGGAAACATATTAAACGCGTTTAAAAATAACCCCTACACTCATAGTTTAGCAAGTGTAGCTTAAATAAATTTATATTATGTATTTAAATTTAAAATTAATTGTATAATACTTAATATGAATATTCATGAATCTATAAATAATAAATTAAATATGTTTATAGAAAACAATGATGTACCAAATATTTTAATTAACGGTTCATCTGGTTCGGGAAAAAGATATTTAGTAAATAATTTTATAAAAAAAATTTACAATAATGATCGTCTGATGATGGATACTTACGTTTTAAATGTTAATTGTGCTTTATTCAGTGGTATTAAATTTATAAGAGAAGATATTAAATATTTTTGTAAAACTAACATAAAAAACAAATTCAAATTAGTGGTTCTTGACAATGCTCATGAATTGACAACAGATGCACAATCAGCTTTAAGACGTTGTATTGAGATATTTAATTTTAATACAAGATTTATAATAATAACCACAAATAAAAGAAAAATTCTAAAACCTATATTATCGCGTTTCTGTGAAATTAATGTACCACTTCCTACCATTAAAAATAAACAACTTAGTTTACATAATTATTTTATTGAAAACATTATTACAAAAGACCGCGAGGATTGGTTAAAAAAGTATTTAAAAAAAATTACGTTAAATGAACTAGTTGAACATGTAGAAATATTATATAATAAAGCATATAGTGCAACAGATATTATTAATTTAATAAAAAAAAATAATATGAATTATGATGATAAATCTAACACTAATGATTTATTAATGATTTTTACAAAGATTAAAAGGGAATTTAGAAGTGAGATATTGCTTATGTATTTTGTTTTATATTTTATTTATTTCCGTTCAAATTATAATTTAGAAAATATTATATTTATTTAATGGATGATTATAATATAGCAGCACTAAATAATTCTCAACATGAATGGGCAATTAAGTTATTGAATGTTTTAACGCCATACGTAAACGAAGGTATATATTCAATATATAACGAAGCAATAAAGATTTGTAATGATAATAGAGAAAATGATAAGTATTTAATGACATTTCAGAATCTTTTAAGTAGAATTCCTAAATGGAATAACAGTATTATAGAAACTGAAACAAAAAGAATAGAAGACAAAAGTAAGTGCTCATATTTAGAGGATCTTATTTCTTGTGTTCATATTTCACATTTAAAAATTTTAACATCAGTGCGTGTAAGTAAAACACAAAAAAAAATTACTATTGATGTCCCTAATTTAAAGAATTTTATACATAAAGTTTATATACATTGTGGGCGTAAATTATATACTGTAATATATTTATTTGAAAGAAATCTTGAACCTTTAATACAACAAAAAAATAAGAAGGAAATAGAAGAGCATATAAATAATTCAATATTAAACGCGATCAGAGAAAGTATACCAGTTCAAGAGATATTGAAGGAATATATGGACGAATCTACTGATTTAATAGCAATCGTAAATAAGGAAGTTTTAGTTAAAGAAGATAAACACGTAGAAACTATGATTGTTGAAAATCCATTAATTTCGGAATCAAACGTCCCGATTGCAATTAATACACAAACGACACCATCAAATGTGTCAGTTTCTGATACACCTTTATCGTTAGAAGTAAATGAAATGCCAGTAGACGACTCTAATGTGCCAGTAGATAAACAATCCGTTACGGAATTAAAAGATGCAAAATATCCAATGAATTCAGAAAGCGATAGAGACCTCATGTTAAATTTTTCTGAAATAGACCAAGCTATTACTATTGATAACATTAAAAGTCAAATAACCGCACCAAAAGATATTGAAACATTAGAAAAAATAAGCGAATTTAACAATATTAAAAGAAAAGAAGAAGAAGAAGAAGAAGAAGAAGAGAATGATAAAATAGTTATTAGTAATGAAGATATAAAATTATCTAATTTAGATATAAATACTGTCGAGACACAATTAAATACTAAGGATCTACTATCTGATATGATTGAAGTTTTAGTTTAATTAGTTGCGTATATTAATAATTATTATAATTTAATCATTATTTAATGGAAGTAATGTTAATTACGTCTACAGTTATAACTGCGCTATTTCTTCTAATAACAATTGCAGAAGCTAAATGCGTTAAAAAAACTAATATTTCGAAAGATGTTATTAAAGAAGTTGTGTTGGTTTATATATGTAGTTTAGCAGGTTTGGTATTAATAGATAAATTCAACATTTTTAAATTGAAAAAGTCTGATACAACAAAAGTATTCACAGAAGCACCAGAATTTTAATTTATTAATAATTAGGTTGATTTGTAATAATCCGGAGTTATATAGGATAAAATAGAATATATATATAGGATAAAATAGAATATATATATATATATATTCAAAGTCCGCATTTTAAAGTTTCAAGGGTGTAAATGTTTAAAGTGTAAGACAAATACAAAATTTAGATTTACTGCATAACTTGAAATTTTGTATATTAACAAATAAAACTTTTTATAAGTTGGTTATTGGTAATTGTCCATAGTTTTGCGGTTAAAGAATAAATTGAATTTATTTAAATATAAGTTATTTAAATAAACTACATAAAATGGAAATGGTTTTAGAGCCCGAAATATATACTCCATCTGTAGATGCGAATGGAAAATATATTAATTGTTTACCATCAAAAGAAATTGTAAGACTAGGAATAAGGTGTCCTTGTGGAAGTAGAAAAAACATGGTTTTTAAGAATACATCAAATCTAAATAAACATTTTGATTGTGAAAAGCATAAATTATGGTTAAAAAACTTGAATCTCAATAAATTAAACCACTATAATGAATTAATTAAAACAAAAGAAATAATAGACCAACAAAAAGAACAATTAATCAAATTAAAACAAGAAATACAAGAAAAGAATACTATTATTATAAATCAAGCAAAACAATTAATGGAACATAACTTAAATCGTAATGTTACAACGGTTAATTTATTAGAGTTGGATGATTAAACCATTGAAGGTATAGAATCAATATCAACAACCTTAACATTTTTTTTTACACTTTTTTTAGAAACATGATATTTTTTAAAAATATCGTCCTCTAATTGTGTTTTTGGTATTAAATTATGGACGGTTCTTGCAATCATTTTATAAAGTTTGAATTCTGGATAACGTTCATCACCATTTTTTTTATAAAGAATATTTCTACCCTTATCGTCAGTGCACCATTTTTTTATGATCTGTTTAACTGGATTATATAGTTCATTCTTATTTTTATTCTTTTTGCCTTTATGTTGTTCTTTATCATCATCATCATCATCATCATCAACCAGGTTATCGTATAGTGAACAAGCTAATCTACATAAATCAAAACTATAATTAGGTTCTAAACGGGGTTTTTTATCATTTAAATAAGGTTCGCAATTATATTGAGTAGCCGCATCACCGTTCATACTAAAACTATCACTGCAGTGAAGATTTCCATTATATTTATAAATAGCTCTACCAAAATCTATAATCTTATAGATCCGATTGTAAGTTGGAACTTTATAATACTTATTTTCAAAGCAATAATACAAGTATTTTTTTTCTGTAGCGACGTACATAATATTATTTGTATGTAAATCGTTATGTGTTAGGTTAAACGCTTTTTGATAGGCTATCAATGTCATAATAATTTGCATAAATGCCGAAATTATTTCGGCATTGGATAAGTCACTTTCTATTAATTCATCAAATGTCGTATTACATGCTTCCAATGCGATTACATTAACAGGAAACTTTTTAATTAATATATTGTATGCTTCCTCAGTTCCTTCATCATAGGTGTCATCATCGTCGCTATCATCTTCATCATTATGTTCGCTATCAGTTACAGAAGACCTAGAAGAACAAGTAGACGAACTTTTTGTTGATTTATTATGATCTGTGTTTATTTCTTCTATTAATAAATTAGATTCCGATACTATTTTATTAGAATCTGTTTCTTTTATATTATCTAATATATCAACCTCTATTATAGAACCCATATCTATTGATTCAGAATTATTATCAGTTATTTTAAGTTTCACTTTATTTTTTGTAGAATTATTATTTATCATTTCATTTAAATGTTCTGATATATTAAACAAGTGATCTTTATTTTTTTTAAAGAATGATGATTTATGTATATAATCTATATCATCTGCGGAATTAAATATATAGTTTTCCTTAATTGCAAGATAACCACCATAGTAATCTATGCCATGAACAAATCCATATTCGTGTAGTAATCTACTACTCAAATATGAGAAATAGTTATCAATATATGCTGAATTATTAACATCTAATATTTTTTCATTACAAGTCACATTGTTTAATGGAAGATTTTCGATATTGCAATCGTTGTACTTTCCAATTAAATATTTTACAGGGTCAATTAAAGGTGCGAATTTAAAAAACACATCAACTTTTTTGATATGATTACTAATATCTGTTACAGTACATTGGCATCTTTTATCTTGCATTTTATTATGAATGTTTGATAACTCCCATTTATTATTTAAATTTATAGTATTTCTGTTATTTTCATTTAATGAAAATAACGTATCATAAATAGGTATATAATTCTGTGGATTTTCTAGACCTAAGTTATCTTCCAAAAAAGGAAAGATCAAATTTTTATTTTTACGATAATAGACAGGTTCCATATTTAATCAAATATATAATTATCTTAATATTTAAACTTAAAATAATTATTAATACGCGTTTTTCAAATCTTTTTTTTCTCTAATATAGAAAGTATGACTTTAGAATTAAAAAAATTTGATATGAAGACTATAAGTTTTAAACCGAACGAAAACAAAGGTCCGGTCTGTGTGTTAATCGGTCGGCGTGATACTGGTAAAAGTTTTTTGGTACGCGACTTATTGTTTCACCATCAAGATATCCCTGTTGGAACAGTAATATCAGGTACAGAAGCAGGTAATCAATTTTATAGTAGTCATGTTCCCAAATTATTCATACATGAAGAATATAACACAGCTATTATTGAAAATATATTAAAACGCCAGAAAACTGTTATGAAACAAATAAATAAGGAACAGGCAAAATTTGGACGATGCACCATTGACCCACGCACATTCGTTATTCTAGATGATTGTTTATATGATGCTGGATGGGCAAAAGACAAACTGATGCGTTTATTATTTATGAATGGACGTCATTGGAAAGTAATGTTAATAATTACTATGCAATATCCCTTAGGAATACCACCCAATTTACGTACTAATATAGACTATGTATTTATCTTAAGAGAACCATATATTACCAACAGAAAACGTATCTATGAAAATTATGCTGGCATGTTTCCAACATTTGAATCATTTTGTCAAGTTATGGATCAATGCACTGAGAATTATGAATGTTTAGTTATAAATAATAATGCTAAAACAAATAGTTTAACCGAACAAATATTTTGGTATAAAGGTGAAGGAAGGAAAGATTTTCGGTTGGGTTCGCGTGAATTTTGGGAATTGTCTAAAGATTTAAATTCTGACGATGAAGATGAACAATATGACCCAAATAATTCGCGTAAAAAAAGTGCGGGTCAAAAAATTAATGTTAAAAAAACAAGATGGTAATAAGGATAATATTAAATATTATAAAAATTATATTATTTAATGGAAAAAATTAATGATTGGTTTAGCATAGAAAAAAAAAACAAGAATATTACAATAGTATTTAACGATAATCCAACATACGAAGATTACAATGAGTATCTAATCTATTATGATAATTTATACTCACAAAAAAAGTACATAACTATTTTGTTTGATTGTAGTAATATAAATTATTTTCCAATAAATTATATTTATAAAATAGTAGTTTTAATGTGTAAAATGGAAAAGACACATCTCAACTATCTTGAAAAATTCACCATAAAAGTTACCAATCCAAAAATCAAAACACTTATAAATTTAGTGTTCGACATACACCCACCTGTAGTAAATTATGAAATAATTAATAACTAGATAGAAAGGGTGAGTCAGGTGGCACCCCCGAACCCGCCGCATAGAGGGTGGATTGCATCCTATTAAGAATTCAACGCCGCCTGCGCATTCGCCGCGTCCGCATGTTGTTCTTTAATATAAATTTGTGTAATAACCTTTCCATATGCAAGGTCCTTTTCTTGCTCGTCATCAGGAACTAATTTTAACAATCTATTTTATTAAAACTAAACAAACTATTTTCCGAACCACCCATTTAATATAACAAATTATATTATTTTCCTAAAACAACATTCTCACCCTCAAATAATTCTGATTTGACTTCATCAATACTTATTTCACCCTTTTGTCTTAGTATATTTTCCTGTGTATTAAGTTCAGAGACACCTACTAAATTACCCCGTTCGTTGATACTTTGTGTTAATTTATTACCAGTTTCTTTTGCTAATTTAACATTATCTTCAATTGCCTTAACCTTAGAGTCCATAACACGTTTATCAAAATAATCTTTAGCTTTATCTTCATTTTCTTTCTTTTTAGCCATTAACTCGTTTAATTCCTCTTCAAGATATTCAACTCTTCCTGTTTTATAAGCATCTGGTTCCCAGGGCATCCACAAACCAACCGGACCTACATAAACATCAAAATTAGGATCGTTTTCTCTAAGTAGTTTTGCACGTAATTCTGCTTCTTGTTGTGTAGGAAACACACCTCTAATTTTGATTCCTCTTGTAGACGTACGAAAAGAATTCTGTTCATTAAATAGATTTTCAAGACGTTCTTCGTTTTGATCCAAAAAAGTTTTATATTCATCAAATAATGTTCCGTTTATTAATTTATGTTTTTCTTCTTTGCAAAATTCACTTAAATCCTCAGATAGTCCGTTAAAATCAAGATTGTATTTATGCGAAACGAAGTTAATAAATTGGTTAAATTTTTCTAACGATTTTGATAATTCCCAAGTTTTTAGGAACTCTTCAAAAAAAAATACTTCTTTTTTATTTATTACCTTTTCAGGTGATATAAAAGATATACATACAAATTTCTGGTTAGCAATCGGTTTATCTTCATCCAAAAGGTCAACATAATTAGATTTTTCTTCAACGGTCATTATACTTAAATATTTATTTAATATTTAAGTATTTTAATTTAAATTAATTAAATATTTTTTTTCTTATTAATAATTATAATGAATGTCAACATGGGAGAATTTGTTAAAAGAGCAATCAAATATTTAGTTGAAGGCTTAATGATAGCAATAGCTTGCTACATTCTACCTAAATCACCTATGAAAGCGGATGAGATAGCGCTAATAGCATTAACCGGAGCGGCAACTTTCTTAATCCTTGATACATATGTACCAAGTATTGCCGGAAGTGCGAGATCTGGTGCCGGTTTCGGTATTGGTGCCAATCTCGTTGGTTTCCCTCGTTAATTATAAACAAAAGAAAACTTATATTTGTTTATAATTAATAATCTCATCCGTATTTAAGGAATTAACACGCAAGCATTGCATAGCCCTCTATAAAATTTATTTATGTAAAACAATTTTGCCTTCTTACATAAACACGCTCAAGTCTTCCATTATATTATAATCAAACGCAATGAATAATTAGTATTCTATTTAAATTGTAGGAATAAATTGCCATACAAGTTGCATACATATTTTTTTCCATATTTCATCCTGTTCTATTCGTTTTTCTCTATCTTTTAACATAGGGAAATAAGGTAAAAATTCTTCTTCATCTAAAAGCTCGCATAATTTATAAA
>Ga0115000_10002019_pt1 | contig 17714 bp, 14 predicted proteins | sample ArcticOcean_MG_C_6_FD_89690 | JGI IMG/M metagenome (GOLD analysis project Ga0115000, IMG submission 89690) | Marine microbial communities from western Arctic Ocean - ArcticOcean_MG_CB8_128 | ecosystem: Environmental > Aquatic > Marine > Oceanic | place: Arctic Ocean: Canada Basin | collected...
CCAGCTCTCCACCCTTCTCGAACGGGATCTGGCTCTTGAACTCGGCGTCCGCCCAATCAGAGGCATCTCCATCAAGTGTAATGCTTGCTCCATTTGCGTCGTACTGCATGTCCTCGGCGCTCAGAGACAATTCCTGCGCCTTCAAGGAAGGCATTCCTACCGCCAATGCAATAATAAAGGCGATAACTCCGTTTAAACTAGCTTGTTTAGTCATAATAAAAATAGATCGTGATGGTAATAAATCAAAAACAACGGCCGGACAATCATAATTTACTGGGTTCCTGTCAAGGGGTTTTCACCAAAATGATAATATTTAATTAACTTTTTTTCTTTTGTCAATTTCGAAGAGACTGACTGTTCTTACATGGGCTTATGTGTTCTTGAACTTACCTTGCATGAAACGATATAATAAGTTAATTAGGTCTGATGCCTTCCATTAAATTGCTGTTTCTCTCTATTTTCTCCCTGTTTTTTCTTTCCTTGGCACATGCAGCCGACAAGCCGAATGTTATTTTTATTCTTGCCGACGATCTTGGTTATGGCGATCTCTCTCACGCTGGAGGGAAGGCGCGGACGCCGCACTGTGACCGCTTGGCACACGAAGGAATGCGCTTCACCGACGCACACACGACGTCGTCGGTCTGCACGCCAACCCGCTACGGCATCATCACAGGCCGCTACAATTGGCGGAGCACGTTGAAGAAAGGCGTCCTTTGGGGGTTGTCTGAGCCGCTCGTCGCCACCGATCGACTCACCACGCCAAAGTTTCTGCAAGAGAACGGCTATCACACCGGCGTCGTTGGCAAGTGGCACCTCGGTCTTGGCTGGCAGATGCTGCCCAACGGCGAAAAACGCCAAGCCAAGAGCGGCCCGACCAAGGGCGACGGCTGGCAAATTGACTACGGCAAAAAAGTCAACGGCGGCCCGTTGGCCATCGGCTTTGACGAATCGTTCATCATTCCCGCGTCGCTCGACATGTTTCCGTATGTTTATTTGCAGAACGACAAGCCGACCGCCTGGGCGACGGTGACCAAGGCGTTCCACCGGCCCGGCCCGTGCGCGGAGGATTTCGAGGCGATAAATTGTCTGCGCGACTTTGCCCGCGAGGCCGGCACGTTCATCGACGCCCGGGCCAAGGAGCGGGACAAGCCGTTTTTCCTCTACCTGCCGCTGAGCAGCCCTCACACGCCGATCGTTCCGTCGAAACCGTGGCAGGGCAAATCCGACATCGGCAAGTACGGCGATTTCCTGATGGAAACCGACTGGGTCGTTGGCCAAGTGCTGCAAGCGCTCGACCGCCATCGCCTGGCCAAAGACACCATCGTCATTTTCGCGACAGACAACGGCTGCTCACCAGCGGCAAAAATCCCGGCGCTCGTGGCCAAGAGCCACAAGCCCAACGCCGACTGGCGAGGTCACAAAGCCGACATTTTCGAAGGCGGCCACCGCGTACCGTTTCTCGTCCGATGGCCGGGCAAGGTTGCAGCCGGTTCCACCTCTGGCCAAACCATATGCACGGCGGATCTCTTCGCCACGGTCGCCGATGTGCTCGGCAAGAGTGAAACCATCCCGGCCAACGCCGCCGAGGATTCGTTTTCATTCCTCCCTAGCCTGCTTGCCCAAGCGCAGGCCAAGCGGCGGCCGTTCACCATCCACCACTCGATCAACGGCTCATTCGCCATCCGCCGCGGCAAATGGAAACTCGCCCTCTGCCCCGGTTCCGGCGGCTGGAGCGCCCCCAAGCCGGCTGCCGCCAAGAAAAACAAGTCACTGCCACCTGTGCAGTTGTACGATCTGGCCGCGGATCCAACCGAGCAAAACAACCTGCAGGCCAAGCACCCCAAACTGGTGCAAGATCTCGTCGCCACCTTGGCCAGAGCTATCAAAAACGGTCGCACTACCCCCGGCCCAATTCAACCCAACGAAGGCCACCCCAACACTTTCAGCCAAAAGTTGCTTGCTGTCTTCCCCTCACTCGGCCGATAGAGTGTGGTGTTGTTTGCTGTGATTCAAGGCGACGGCTTTGGCCCGCAGTCGCGCTGTCAACAGGAAGTGGATCGAAAAACCATGACCGACTTCGGCGAATAGGCAACTTGGCGCCCCAATCCAAAGAAGAAGAAAACAGCACCCACCGTCAGCATTGCCTGGGCAGACGGAATTGTGATCAAATTCAAAGGGACTCTGCAAACGGCTACCACGCCAAACGACATATGGTAGAATGATAAAAGCCTCTTGACCGTGACGCCCAATGGCCACGATAAGTTTTTCCGCTCACGCTGAAGCCGTAGATTTGGGATCGGCGAACTTGTCAGGAAAGGCTTCCCGATACTCATCGCCCAGTTCAGCAATCTGTTCTTTGACGGCGAGGTTCTCCGCGCGCAACTCGGCCAGCAACTCGGCATTGAACAACAGCTTAGCCTCCTCTCGCAACGATCGCCAAACGACACCGGCGTTGATCCAGTAATGGAACGCAAAAATACCAATCAACGGCATGGCCGCAACCGCCGTCGTGGCTATTGTTGCGTCCGTGTATCGGTGCAATGCAAACCAAGAGGCCACGTACCATATCCCATAAAACGGCAAGCCAACCAAAATGCGGTAGAGCGACGTGGTCGTTTTACCGATGCCCTCGAGCCTCGGCGAAATCACCCGAACCAGGATGAACGGGATCAGGTGAAGCAGCGTCCCAATCAACGCCGGCAGGGCAAACGCAACGCGGTAAGCCTTGAATGCGAAGCGCCAAAACAAAGCCGCGCCGGTATACTGAAACACCGGCGAGTTGATCCGCACCCCCGCTTGGCCAAGTGCCTCCTCATGCGCCGCCACCCTGGCCGTAATCACTTCGGCTCGCTCCGGGTCTTTCAATTCAAAATAATTGACCGCTTCGGCGATGTTTTTTCGCCGTTGCACGCGCGAGACGGCTCGCACCTTATCGGCGCTGGCGTACACCGGGGCAAGCCACTCCAGGTCATCCAGGAGCGGCCCCCACCGGGGATCGTCCAGATGCACGACGACCGCCTTCAACCGTTCGTCGAGTGCGATGGTCAACTGACGCATGGCCTGTTTTTCGTTCCCCACGTGTTCAGCAAACCAATCGGTCGCATCCACTGTCTCGCCCACCGCCACCCACACTCGACTGCGGAACCGCGGTTTCTCCTCGTAATTGATCCCCAGAGGCACCACCCATACCGGCTTGCCCTTGGCGAGTACAACCGCCTGCTGCGCGATACGCGCCGCGCCAGTCTTAACCTGCTCGACATGCGACAAGTCATGGCTTTTGCCCTCGGGGAAAATCCCCATCGGGAGTCCCTTGGCCAAGTTCTCCGCCGCCACGCTGAGCGACTCGACGTTGCGCCGTACCGACGACTTGTCGTCCGACGCACGATACGCGGGGATCATCCCCACCGAGCGCAACAGCGCCCCCAGCACCCTGCCCTCGAACAAGGGCGCCTTGGCCATGAACCGCACCGGGCGCTGGGTCGCAATGCCGATCAGCACCGGGTCAATCAGCGAATTGGGATGATTCGCGATGTAAAGGGTGGCCCCTTCGCTCGGCAGTCGGTCGGCGTTTGTCACGCGAATGACCGGGTAGTAAAACCGGATTAGCCGGCGGATCAGCCGGCGAAGCAGTGTCCCAAAAAATGAAGATTGATCGGCTGCCATTTGATTGAAAAGCGAACTTACATTCTGGATCAGGGCATGGAAACTGAAAACTTCTTTTGCATCTTGCTGTGCCGCACCTCGCCAAACAGCACGGGGCCCTCGCCCACAGCCTCGTAACCGTTCCGGCGGTAGAACCCAACCGCCGCCTCGCGCGAATCCAGAACGATCACCGACATGCCCTGCCGCTGGGCCAGTCGCTCGAGTTCATCCAGCACCGCTTGGCCAAGCCCCCGACCACGCAGCGACTCCTCCACCGCCATGTAACGCACCTGGCCAACGCCGGTTTCGACAGCATGCAGGCGGCCCACGCAAACCAGCCGCTTGGCCTCGTCGTATCCAGCGACGTGCGTCGCGGCGGCGTCGAGTTCGTCGCGTTCACTGCCGGACGGTTGCCCCCACGGCTTGCGAAGCACGCGCCAGCGTAACTCGTAGTACGCCACAAACTCCGACTCCGACTTAGGGAAACGAATCTCCACGCCCGAATGGTCGCTTGACGAAGCGCTTGGGCCAAATCAATTTTCGATGCGCAATTGGAGGGCAAATCTTGCTGTGAATCCTGAGCCTATCCCTTAACCTCGCGGCGTGAAAATTACCTCCGTCAGGACACGGCATGCGAACCGTTCCATTTGAGGCCACCTGGCTGAACGGGGGAAAACGCTTCCGCTAGTGACGCCGTTGGATATTTATCCGCAATTTGGGGAGACTCGCGGATCGTGGTTTTGGGACTCAGGGAAGGCGGTGGTCGAGATTTAAATTGAGGAGGGCCTCACTGGTTCGGGTTGTTGCGAGGACGGATGCAGCGCCATTTCGGTGATCATTGAAAACCACCTGAGTCGTCTCCTCATCGGGCAGGACGCCGGCGAAATCGAGGGACTGTGGGATCGATTGTTTCGAGCCACCCTACCCTACGGGCGTAAGGGCGTGGCACTCCATGCGTTGAGCGCGATCGACTTGGCGCTGTGGGATCTGGCCGGAAAAGCCGCCGGAAAACCGGTATATGAACTTCTCGGCGGACCGGTGAAACCGGACATTCCTGTGTATGCATCAGCGCTGCATCCTGTCGGCGCTGAGAAGGTGCAGGCCGAAGCCAAGGCCTACGTCGAGGAAGGCTATCAGGCGATGAAGATGCGCTTTCCATACGGTCCCGGCCACGGTATTGCCGGCATGCGAGCCAACGAGGAGCACGTCGCAAATGTTCGCGATGCCGTCGGTGATGACATTGAGATCATGGCCGACGCCTACATGGGCTGGGATTTTCTTTATGCGAAAAAGATGGTGAAGCGACTGGAACCGTATCGGCTGGCCTGGCTCGAGGAAGCGTTCCTGCCGGATGACCTGAACAGTTATGCCAAGCTCCGTCAGGAAACCTCGATCCCCATTTCCGGTGGGGAGCATGAATACACGCGGTTTGGATTCCAACAGATTATCGAGAAACAGGCGATGGACATCATCCAACCGGATCTCAGGCGGTGCGGAGGCTTGTCCGAGGGACGACGGATTTGCTCCCTCGCCTTGGCCAACGGCATCACGGTCATTCCGCACGCCTACGGTCCAACGCACATCCACTTTGCCCTTGCGGAAACGGCCGTCCCAATGATTGAGTATTTCCCAATACCCAGCTGGGATGATCTGCCCTACGCCGAGGTAGAGCCGATCTTTCACGATGAACCCCAACCACAAAATGGGCGCGTTACCGCTTCCTCCAAACCGGGCCTTGGCGTCACCGTAAACGAAAGGATTTTCGCCGATTAGTGCTTGGCAGGCGCCCGAGAAACCATGACGACCCTTGACTGGATTATCGTGCTGGCTCTCAACGGGCCGGTCATTCTGTTTGCCCTGCTAAAAAGCGGCGGCACCAAGACAAGCAAGGACTGGTTCCTGGCCGGCCGCACTCTGCCCTGGTGGATTGTCGGCCTCTCGCTCTACGCCACACTGGTCGACTCCACTGATCTGGTGGTCGATTCCGGAGCCACATACGGCGGTGGCGTTAAATTTTACCTGATTAACTGGGTCGGCTGCGTTGCCGGTTGGCTGCTTCTGGCGCACCGAATCACCCTGCCGATGTACCGGTCCGGCATGTACACCAACGCCGAATACCTCGAGTCACGGTTTGGGCTCTCTCCTCGAATCGTCAGCGTTCTGGTGCAGGTGCTTTACCGAACGGTGATACTCGGGATGATCAGCACCACAAACTTTTTGACGCTAAAAATTGTCTGCGGATGGGAAGATACCATGGCCTGGTCGGTGGTTGGGATCATCGCACTACTCGCGACATTTTACACCATGGCTGGCGGACTCAAGATGGTGGCAATCACCGATTCAATTCAATCCGTTGTAATGATACTGGCGACCGTTGTCCTGTTTTATACCGTATTGGACAAAGTCGACGGATGGAGCGGTTTACAGGAAAAACTCAACACGCACTCCCTGGAATTGAAGCAACAGATGATGCATACCGGCACAGATGTCATTAGCCGAACGGATGCATCAGCGCTTGGCCAAGGGGAACTTGCGAGAAAACTTTTGCTTGGTGGAACGCACAATGAAGAATCAAAACAAATCATCCACCGAAGCCCCGCTTGGCTGGCCTGCTTGAGCCTGATCATTGCTGGCTTAGCCTACTCCATCGTCAACCACACCCAGTCGATGCGACTACTCGGCGCACGCAGCGAACAACATCTTAAGACTTCTGTGGCCTTTTCAGGAATCATTCTAATCGGCGCCACATTCATGGCACAGAGCATTGGCCTGTTTGGACGGGCACTCTTTCCAGACATTAGTGCGCTACCTGTTGACGAATTGATTCGGACCAAGGATGCCATATTCCCGGTGATCGTCCGGGATTCCACCACCGTAGGGCTAAAAGGCCTAATCGTCGCCGGTGTCATGGCAGCCGCCTTCTCCACTTACGACTCTATCGGGTCCACCCTGTCTGCGTTATTAACGTGCGACGTGTACCGCCGACTCATCGCCAAAGATCGGGAGGATCAACACTACCTCTCCGTGGGGCGCTGGTTCACGCCGCTTATCATTTTTGGGTCTTTCATTTATATCCCGGCTTTGCTTTCAGGCGGCATGATTGATTTCTATTTGAAGATGGTGGGGAGTTTTGTGGTTCCGTTACTCGTCGTTTATCTGCTTGGCTCGTTTACTCGAGTTCATCATGGATCAGCTGCCATTGGCTTGCTCGCTGGTGTGGGATTCGGGCTCTATTCCTTCATCGCTAAAACTCTTGCGGAGTCACTGGGTGTGGCGTTGCTGCCGTCAGCTTTGATGGATAACCACGCCACCGGGCCGTTGACTTTTGCTATCACCGCCTTGGCTATGCTAGCAACGACGCTGATTCGAGGTCGGGAAACCAGCCCACTTTTCAGGCAGAATCAGGCAGTGCACGGCCAGGGGGAACAGCCCAGGTTTGCTCCGCTGGCGCTTGGCCTGGCCGTCTTGGCATTTGGCCTGTTTCTTGGCTTCTTCGTGTTGCTTTAACTCATTTAAATTATGAATCGCCGCCAATCCGTCGTCACATCCGCAAGTGCCGTTGCAGCCACTGGCTGCACCTCGTTATGGCAAAATAAAAAAACAACGATACCCATCGTCAACACCCACCAGCACCTGTGGAACCTCGACCGCTTCAGGCTCACCTGGCTTGGCGAATCTCCGCCGATTCTTAATCGCAGCTTCCGCTTGAAGGATTATCTCAATGCGACCAAGGGCCTCAATATCGTGAAGGCTATCTACCTCGAAGTCGACGTGATCCCATCACAGCAAAATGACGAGGCACAGTTTGTCACAGAGATTTCGAAAGATCCAAAACACCCTACCGACGCCGGGGTTATTTCCGGCCGCCCTGAAAATGAAGGGTTCAAAAAGTACATAGACCAATATAAAGACAACATACACATCAAGGGACTGCGGAGACTGATGGAAACCACACCGTCAGAGTTTTGCCTGCAACCGCGGTTTATTGATTCCGTCGCGTACCTGGGCGAACTCAATAAACATTTCAAAATCACCATTCAACCAACACAACTCAACGATGCGCTCTCCCTGCTAAAACGCTGCCCGAATACATCGTTTGTCATAGACCACTGCGGCACCGCCGATCCTAAGGCGTTTCTCTCTGAGAAAAACAGGGGAGATGCAATACCAATGCACGAGGCCGAGCAATGGAAAGCCGACATGTCCAGGCTAGCCGATCAACCCAACGCCGTCTGCAAAATTTCCGGCATCGTGGCACATGCGCCAAACGGATGGACAGCCGAACACCTGGCACCCATTATCAATCATTGCCTTGACAGATTCGGAGCAGACCGGGTTATGTTTGGCGGCGACTGGCCGGTCTGCCTACTGGGTGCCCGATACGACGAATGGGTGAATGCCTTAAAGGAAGTCGTTTCAAACAGACCAGACGGAGAGAGACGGAAATTATTTTATCAAAACGCCACTCGCACTTACCAATTGGCTTGAACAAACAGAAAATAAAGGCAGAATGCGCGCCCCATTGGAAGGGTGCCGGAGTGGTCGAACGGGGTGCTCTCGAAAAGCACTGAGCGAGCAATCGTTCCGGGGGTTCGAATCCCTCCCCTTCCGCCATTTTTCTCTATCAACGACTTACGACTTCAGTGGGTCACAGTTACACCGTTTTCACTGATGTTCATTTATGTCAGGAGTATTTATTAGTGTTTCAGAAGTCGTTATAGTTCCATATGTTATTATTCTACATTGGAGAAAAGGAGCCCCCCCTGAAACAGATTGCTCCAGAAACTATGACCCTCTCTGAAAAAACGACCTCTCAGGCAACTGGATAATTAACGGCCATCATCAACGAAACGAGAATGTTGGGTTGGAGAATCAAAGCGAGGACAAGTCACTGGCCAGACCACGGCATCCTGCAGCTAAATCAACTCAAGTCTGATTGATCGGCTTCTCCTGTTTTAGCCACTGCACAAACTCCAGCACGTTGCCGTCCGGGTCTGCGGCATACAGCCAGCGAACCATGCCGGGGATCTCCATCGGCCCCTTCAGGATGATCACTTTTTTTTTCACGCAGATTCTGCTCGGTGGCGTAAATGTCATTAGACGCAAATGCCATGTGCGGGCAAAACGAATGATCATCGGCGGCGCGGCTCTTAGGCAAACGCAGCGACTGGAGCAACTCGAGGCGCGCCCCCTTCATCTCGAGATAAGCGAAGGCTTCACCGTGGGCCTCGCCTACTTTTTTGAACAGAATTTTTAGCCCGATTTTCTGCTCATAAAAGTCGATGGCAGCGTTAAGGTTCGACACCCCGACGGCAATATGGTCGAGCTTGAGCATAACAACCCAATGAGACGCCACTGCCAGCTCACCGTCAAGAGGTCAGCCAAGTGTGCCGTGAGTCAACCAAGCCTAGACCCGATCCGCCGCAACTCTCCACAGGGCCGCCTTCCGTCCCAACGTCACTGCTCCTGAGACGCAATCGGACTAAGAGGTGAATAGCGCAAAAAACCTCTTGAAGTTCTCAAAATGTCCAAGTATTTTTTTTATATGTTCTGGTCTAATTACGGCTTAATTCTACGCGCTTGTTTATTTCTCGGTTTTTCGTGGTTCGCTAATACGTCCCACGCTGTAGGCATCGAACCCCGCTACAAGGGAGCTCTAGAAACCTTCTATAGATACTGGGAAAAACTGAATCAAAACGAATTATCCAAAGAAGTTATGAGCGGTCTATTTAGTGAACAGTTTTGCTTCGTCGGAAATCCAACAGTCTCCTTTTCGGACATCAGTGAAACTACTGCCTTCTACAACTCCGTTCGTAATAAAATTTACCCAGCTATCAGCAGTCCATTTGAATTTCAAAGCCTCAAAATATACAAGCTGGCCTACCAGCCAGTTTCCAAAGATTCTGTTCTACTGAGTTTGATTGATGTTTTTCATACAACACCGAATCAAACGCCCAGAAAAACAATGTGCTTTGCATACAATCTTGTATTCAACAAAGAGAAAGGGAAATGGCTTATGAACAGTCTGATCAATTTTAGCGTGGATTCATTTCCTGCAAATTGGAGTCAAATTGAGGTTGCTGATCGTTGGAAATATCGCAAAGGCCCTCCTGTTGAAGAATTGCAATCAATTTTGGCTGCAGACGTTAATGCGGCTGATTAACTGTTGCCGCAAAAGCTATCAGCCTGACGGGGCTGTCCTCGGTCTGGAACAACAACCCTGCTGCGTTCAAGTGGTGGAGGGGGTTGGTTTAGTTGCCAGCGGCTTTCAATTCTGCACCCGACTTGCCGCCGTGTTTGCGGAAGATGTCGGCGATTTCGGTGCGTTTGTGTTTGATGGCCATATCTAGTGGCGTGCTATCGTCATCTTTTGTCGCATTTACATCCGCACCTTTTTGCATAAGCAGTTCAGCAACTTCTTTCGTGCCGAGTTTTGATGCAAAGTGCAAAGGGGTCTGTTCAAGAATATCATTCGTGTTTACTTCTGCGTCTTTTTTTATAAGTAGTACGACAACCTCCTTATGACCTCTTTGAGCCGCTCGATGTAACGGGGTCGCCTCAACTTTATCCTTCCAATTAACGTCGGCACCTTTGTCGATTTAGAGTTCAACAATTCCTCTGTGACCAGCTAAAGCTGCCTGATGTAAAGGAGTCTCTCCATGCTTGCCCTTTGCTTTAATTATTACTCCCAATGATATGAGTAATTCTACTATTTCCTTATGACCTCTATGCGCTGCATGACTTAACGCTGTGCCTCCACATGTAGTACATTTCAATTCAATATCTGAACAAGCAGTCAAATACAGTTTAACGGCTTCAATGTTTCCTTCTTCGGCAGCTTTGTGAATTGACGACTCACCACACCCCACCAGCACCACGCTGCGATTGTTGTGAGCAGGAGGTGTTTCATTTGCCTGCGGCTTCCAGTTCCTTCTTGGTCTTGCCCCCGTGTTTGCGGAGAAGGGTGGCGGTTTCTGCGGAGGCATTTGGGTTATCTGGATGAGTAGAAACATCCAGTGGTGTTTCACTAAAGGCATCCTTCACATTCACATCCGCACCCTTGGCGATAAGTAGTTCGACGATTTCCTCGTGACCCCAAGAAGACGCATAAGACAAAGGAGTCCCTCCACCACCCCTCATCGCATTCACATCCGCACCCTTGGCGATTAGCAGTTCGACAGCCTCCTTGTGACCGGAAATAGACGCCCAATGCAAAGAAGTGAACCCACGCTTATCCTTCACATTCACATCAGCACCAGCAGCCAAGAACTCCTTTGCGGCTTCGACATCACCACCGCCAACCGCACTATGAATCGTTCCATGTTTGCCACCGTGTTTGCGGATGAGATTGGCAATTTCGGTTTTGTTGTAGAAGGGGTTGACGGCCTCATCTAGCGGTGTTTTGCCATCTTTAGTCTTCGCATTCACATCCGCACCTTCGGCGATAAGCAGTTCGGCGATTCCCTTGTGGCCTTCAATAGCCGCCAAATGCAAAGGAGTCCTTCCAGTCCCACCCTTCGCATTCACCTCGGTTCCATCATTCAAATGCTGTTTAACAGCTTCAATGTTTCCTAATTCAACAGCCACTACAATCGATTCAGCTGCTTTTAGTTGATCTCTCGTTTTGCCGCCGTGTTTACGGAGTAGGTCAGTGATTAGGGGCTGTTTAAAAGCTATTGCTACATCAAGTGGCGTCCTACCAATATCACTCTTAGAATTTACATCAACCCCATCAGCCAAGTGCTGTTTGACTGCTTCGATATTTCCAGTTTGCGCACCTATCCAAATATCCACACTCGACCCACACCCCACCAGCACCACGGCTGCGATTGTTGTGAGTAGGAGGTGTTTCATTTGCCTTCAGCTTTCAATTCTTTACCTGTTTTGCCTCCGTGTTTGAGGAGGAGTTCGGTAGATTTCTTTTTCCTCCCACCAAAACCACAGTTGCGATTGTTGGGAATAGTAGATGTTTCACTCGGCGTTCAGGTGGTGGAGTGGGTTGGTTTAATTGACTTTCTAATCCTAGGCATCTTCTAGAATTTTCAGGGAGACGTCTTCCCCCATGCCTTCTACCTTGGATTTGTACTCCAGCATATGCGGCGCAGTGAAATGAGCTTCAAGGTGAGGTAGCAATTCCCATTTCTCAATAACCGTTACGACGTTTGCATTTGCTTCCTGGATGGGAATGTCGGTTTGGAAGTCCACAGTGGCGGAATATTCCATACACCCCTCTTCCTCCAGCACCTTGGGAACGTTCGTCTTGAATATTTCAATGAAAGCGTCGCGTTCGGAAGCTTTTACTGAAATGGATGCTATTACGTTTATCATTTTATCTCTTAAGCCTCTAAGAGAGATAACACTCGTGGTCGAACTGCCGTTTTTCAAGGCGTTTTAACTGTTGCCGCAGTGGTAGCCTGGTCCACTTTTCTTCAGCTTCCAATTCTTCAACCGTCTTACCACCTTGTTTGCGGAAAAGCTCGGCGGATTTATTTCGTCTCCACTGATGGTGTTGTAAACTGAATAAACCGCCTGTGCAAAGAGGCCCATCCCAATTCCCATGCTTGACTAACAGTGGCCCATTTCGATCATCTCTTCAAACGGTAGTAACCTTGCTTGGCAACAGGTTGAACAGTGGTTGGACTGGAAACGCCACGAACCTCAGACCACGGACCTCCGATCTGCTCCGCACTTTCCAAAGTGCCTTCGCCCTCCCATGTAATGCTCACTTTCTTACCGTTGCGTGAAACGGCAAGAACGGGTGGTTTGGACGGCTGTGAATTCTTGCCATCAAGTGAGTAAGCTCTAGCATGAAGAAAATGGGCATATCTTGAACCCCAGGTAGTTAGCCCATATCGAGTTCCACTAGTGATTTCTTTGTCACTCCAGTGCAATTCTGCGGACTTTGGACCTTTTTTGATCTCGTTCGGTGTAGCCGGAACGTAAACCCTTTCCCAACTATTCCAAACGAACATTGGGTCGTGTTCTTTTATCACTAAATGATAATTCCCTTTTTCAGCCGTAAATGCAACATCGAAAGGTCTTCCTCGCTGATATGTGAAGGATAGATCACCAACAATGATATCACGCCACTGTCCCTGGATCTTGCGACTTATGTTAATGCCCCGAGGTATTGTTGACCCGCCTTCGAGGTTGAGCGCCTTTGGATTCACGAAAAGCACACGGGCAAAATTGTTTTCATCGATGTAATCATAGACAAAACCGAGACCGTCGACTGTTGTTAGCAAATTATTGGCGTTGTGTGACAGCAAGCCTAGCTCAAGGACAAAATCCTGCTCTTTTACCAGCGGAGCTAGTAGTACAGGACCCTCGCCGTCTGCCTTAGCGATGTCTTTTTTCGTGAGGCTTGGCAGGAAAAATGGGGACATCTGTATAAATCCACCGTGAGCGCTAGGCACCCATTCTCCTGCCATGGAGCCTTCTTGGCTCGCAAAAGGATTGAACCAACCAACGGGTAGACCTGTTGGAGTGTCGTGGAAGGTCCATGAGTCACGAAAGACGATTTTTTCGTTCACTTGGATGGATAAATCATTTAACAAAACACCAGAACCAACTGGGATATTTTCTGTCGCCGTGTCCGCCGGTCCCCCAGGACATGATCGACACCAGTTAAAACCATTACCCTGATAAGCAAAGCCAACTCCCACACAGCCGGTTGCCAGAGCTTCATCATTGAACGACACTTCCTCGGAGGCTTCATCATCATCAAAGTCTTTCAGATTAATCGGGTCGTAGGGAATAGCCTGCACCTTGAAGGAATTCCCATTCGCGGAGACCTTCAACTTGATGATCTTCAGCGTGTCATCCTCCGGATCAGGAATCATATAATCGTCGTATTCCTCAATTAACTGATACACCCCATTTACCTTCTTCTGGATGGTTAAGCCAATCTGCGCCGCAGTCACACCATTGACAGTATAGGAGCCCCATTTGTCAGTCTTTTGAATTCCGTCTCCTTCTCTCCCTGAAATCGAGGCCCGGTACCAGTTGTCCTCATCCTGATAGCGAAAATAAATACAGCTCGTGTCGGAATCTCCGACCACAAAGGTCGCTTCGTAAACGCCATCCTTCCAGTCCTCCTCCCAGACCGAGTCCTTCAGAACGACCTTTGGCCCGCGCCAATCAATAAATTCAAATTCGTCGCTGCTGGCAGCGATTCCAGTTCCGCTGTTCTCCCAGATACCACTGTAGCCCTTGCCGAAGTCCGCCACGACCATACGCCCAACAATATAGGGATTGGATACATTTGGATTCTTCCAGTTGGAGGGCACCTCGTACACCAGCTCCTCCTCCGCCGCCGGGTTGGTGCGACGACGGTACTCGTCCATGTTGCTCACCCCGTCCCCGTCAAAGTCGCCACTCCCTTGTTCGTTAAGGTTGCCAATATATTTCTTCTCCCAATCATCGTCCATCTTGTCCCGATCCGAGTCCGGACGGAAAGCAGCAATCAAATCCAGCGGACGGTCGGTGTACACAGTCAGCTTGCGCTCTTTACTTGCTACAGCTCCGTACCAGCCATCAAACATATTGCCAGTACTGGGTACCGCAGTGACGATCAACTTGGATCCCTCCTTGTACCACTTGGAACTTCCACCGGTTACCTTCCCTCCTCCATCCGCAGTAATGTTGACCTTGACCTCAGTCTTCCAATTCCAAGTCAACGAGGAGGCCTGGTTGATGACGAATGACAGCCTCGGGTTTCCCGGCAAAAACCAGATGCCCCCCTTGGGAGCAGAGCCAGTCCCGCTCCAACCGGTCACCTTACGGCGAAATCCCGGAGGATCCACAATAGGACTGGGAACTGTCGCAAGCACCTTTGTCCCCGGCTCGAAGTTGGTCAAACCGGCCGGTGGACTCGGTTTTCCAAAATTGCTGAACACCTCAAAGGGCATTCCGGCAATCTCCTCCACCTTGATATGATGGATGTCCAGCTTGTGCTGGTACCAGCTGAAAAAACCTACCTTGCCTGAATCAACCCCGGTGATTTCGATCGGGCCATAGTTAAACACCTTAGCCATCCCGTCCGGGTCGTTCACGATGCTAAACTCCAGCTGATTGCCAACAATCGACATGTTCAGGTTAAATTCGCTTTGGTCCGCCTTGCCGCTAGGGACAAATTTCTTGGAGGAAAACGCCGCCCCCTTCTCCCAGAACACCTCGCTCCATTCCCCGTTAACCACCTTTTGGATCGAAACACCCTGGCGCGGCAAGCCGTCGCCAGGATTCCGACTCGAAAAGGAGAGCCGATAAAAATTCTCCGGATCCTTGTACCGGAAAACTACCCCATGCCCATTGACCCAGCATCCTGTGAAGGCGCAGTGGGGATAGGGATGCAGCTTTGTGGAAATGCGGTAGTCCTTCCACTTCGCATCACCCTTGACAAGCATACCGCTCACCCAGTCGAGATTGCTGTAGAATTCTTCATCCACTCCCTCAATCTCGATGCCGGCCAACCCACTGTTGCTCGACTCGGTCAGGATCCCCCCAGCTACAGAATCGGTAGTGATTCCAACACTCCACAGGGGTATGCCTTCGTTCCCACCCTCCAGGAAATCATTTTCCTCATAGTTTAGGGGGATCACTTCCTCCCATCCCTCAAGCGGATTGGGTATCGCGACTTCCTTCCCGTCCACCGAAATATCACTAAAGTGAGACCCGGAGGGAATTCCGCCTGCCTGTTCCCAACTCGCAAGCCCCACGTTGCCGTCCGCGTCCGCGGGGATTGTAAGGTTGCTGACCAGTTCGTACTCGGTCCCGTCTTCCTCGGGATCATCTACCACGGTAATGGTCAATTTCTTTCCTTTGGTTTTGATCGTCACTTCAAACGGATACCCCTGTATATAGATGAAATCAGGTTCCCAATCTTCACTGTAATCGTCCCCACCCAGATGAATGGCACTACCATCCACAACCCGCTCCAGCAGCCAACCCTCACCGGGAAACGTGTTACGCTCCTCTTGGGAGGCAAACATGATCCGGTAAAAGTTGGATGCATCCTTGTAGCCAAACACCAGCCCGATGCCGTCGTCATCCCCGCTCATCAGGAGCGCCTTGTAGGTGTAGTTTTCACCGGTCTTGGCTTCATTGATCAACATTCCTGCCGAGCCGGGCGCCCGGACATTGCTGTTTTCAAAAAGCGTCTCTCCCGAAGCACCAACCTGCCACCGGGTGGAACCGTTGAAGGCACCCGGGGGATGCACCACGGTCCACTCGTCAAAACCGGAGGAAAAGTCCTCCTCAAGCAACGTCTGGGCTGTCACCGGCGTCACGACAGCCACCAGCGCGACAAGTGCGCTCATGTACAAATATTTGAAAAATGATTGAATGGTTTTTCTTTTCATATTCCTGTTTGAGTTAATTAATAGTAAAGAACAATCACTTGAGCGAAGGGTTGTGTAAACACTTTTTCTGTAAAAAAATACAAGTTTTATCTATTAAAAGTACCATGTGCCCATGTATCTCAAATATTTATCTTTAAGGCTCTACCCTTTATTCAGCTTTCAATTCTTCACTCGTCTTGGCGCCGTGTTTGCGGAGGAGGCCGTCAATTTGTCTACTTGATTTTATAAATAACGTACAAACTATCGGGGGATTTTCACAGCAGCTATTTTTTTTATGCCTCGCATTAAAGAACCAAGCATCGGAAACGTCCCGTATAGAGGAAAAGATGCATCCCAATAATCTTTGTGCTTACAAATTAATCCCGAGGAATCGAATTTCAGATGAGTTACCCCATCGATAGAGTATTTCTTTTTTCTAAACCGATATGTCATAAGCCAACGAACGAAGGCCGTATGATCCGTTGATGAGGTTTCTTTGACTTGAATCTCAATTTCAGAAAACACCTTAAGAAGATCTTCAAACACCAAATACAAGTTGTCTAACCCTTGGACTGTGTTGATTGGGTCTTCGAATTCAATCGTTGGACTGTAAATTTCAGGAAGATCCCTAAGACTGTCGGAATCAAAGGTGGAAATCAAGTTGATGAAATCGCTAATCATAACGGCAAGGAACATAAAAACCCATACCAGAAAAAACAGTGCGAGTATATCCTCGTGCAACAGTTTTCAACAAATCAAGAAGCTGGCCAGCACAGCAACGCCTTTGATTTTCTCTAGGAAGTCAGTCCTGTCGCTGACTAACTTCCTGATTGTTGCCAATGATACTTTCATATGCCTGTGAACGGCGAACCCTTGCAGTCCGAGTGCCGCCATGAAAGTGGTTTAGTTCCCAGCGGCTTCCAGGTTATACTTGCTCTTGCCGCCGTGTTTGTAATGCCGTCAATAAAACGCATGCCAGTTGCCGGTGTGCCTTAGTTTAATTTTGGCAATGGGCCGCGTCTCGTTATGGCCGTCGCCAAAAGCCACGTTCACAGAGTGAAGGCTTCCTTGATATTGATGGCCGCCACCTGCCTTGGCCGGGGTTGGCTTGCCCCCCACCTTCATAGCAGTTAAATCGGAAATGATTGGACGGTCTGCTGCACGGGAATCCGACAGGGAGACCGGCCATCCGTTGGGGTCTTTTGCGTCGCCGTTCATTTTTGGTGTAGGAAACATGAAACCTCCGGCGTTCCGAGGCACCCACCAGTTGTGCTTGATGATGGCAAAACTGCCATAGCTACGCCGATAGTAGCGGTTTAGGTCCTCGATGGAACTGATGGCTCGCTTGAGGTTTTTTCGCGCCCACTGGTCTGCATCAGTGAATTCGTTGGGGCGGGTCGGGCAGAACCACATCGGCACAGTTAATCCATACGGCTCAATGCCGGGGGCCATATCGATGGAAACATCCCATGGGTTAAGGCCGGTGCGCGGCATTTTGAACGAAGGCAGTTTGTCTTCGAAATCCATGGCGTACATGTTGGCAGATATTCCCCACTGCCGGTAGTTTGAAGTACAGTTGGTCACCTTGGCCTTAAATTTTGCCTTAGCCAATGCGGGCAACAGCAAGCCCGCAAGGATTGCGATAATGGCGATGACTACCAGCAGTTCAATTAGCGTAAATCCTCGGCTTTGTTTCGTTTTCATTTCCCTTCAGCTTTCAATTCTTCACCTGTC
>Ga0115000_10002020_pt1 | contig 17712 bp, 11 predicted proteins | sample ArcticOcean_MG_C_6_FD_89690 | JGI IMG/M metagenome (GOLD analysis project Ga0115000, IMG submission 89690) | Marine microbial communities from western Arctic Ocean - ArcticOcean_MG_CB8_128 | ecosystem: Environmental > Aquatic > Marine > Oceanic | place: Arctic Ocean: Canada Basin | collected...
CAAGAAGAGTAGTGAAGAAGTCGTTAGATAACTCTTCATGATTATTGGAAAATAAACCTCGGTCATCAGAACTGATTCCAAGGGTACGCATACCTCCAACTAGAACAGTCATTTCAGGAGCATTCAAACCTAGAAGTTGTGCTTTATCAAGCATCATTTCTTCCGGACTAACTGCAAAATTCTTCTCAAGATAATTTCGAAAACCATCTGCAACTGGTTCTAATACTTCGAATGAGTTTACATCAGTTTGCTCGATACTTGCATCCCCTCTTCCTGGAGTAAATGGTACACTCATACCTGAAGACTGCTCAATTGCTACGTTTCCTGCAAGTACGATTGTATCTGCCATACTAGCTCCATGTGTCTCGGCAATGGTGCCCAGAGTATTGAGAATTATAGCGAGTTCATCAGGTTTGTTTCCTTTCCAATTATTTTGTGGTTCGAGTCTAATACGTGCACCATTAGCACCTCCACGCATGTCAGAACTACGGTAAGTAGATGCACTAGCCCATGCAGTTTCTACCATTTGTGTTATTGAAAGTCCGCTTGTAGCGATAGACGCTTTGACTTTTTCAACATCATAGTCCGAAGCACCTGAAGGAACAGGATCTTGCCAAATGAGTTCTTCATCGGGGACTTCGGGTCCGAGATATCTAACTTTAGGCCCCATGTCACGATGAAGTAACTTGAACCAAGCACGAGAAAATGCATCGGCAAATATATCTGGATTCTCATGAAATCTCTTGGATATTTCATGATATACAGGGTCTCTGAGGAGTGCCATATCTGCAGTTGTCATCATAGTTGTAACTTTCTTGCTACTATCGTGAGCAGATGGAGCCATATGAGCTTCAGAAGGATTAATTGGATGCCATTGATGTGCACCAGCGGGACTCTTTACAAGTTCCCATTCATATTGGAAGAGTTGGTTAAAGTAACCATTATCCCATTTGATTGGATTAGACGTCCAAGCACCCTCGATACCGCTAGTGATAGTATCATCTCCCAATCCCGTTCTATGTGCATTCTTCCAACCAAAATTTTGGTCTTCGATAGGTGAGGCTTCTGGTTCAGAACCAACTAGATCTGCATCTCCTGCTCCATGTGCTTTTCCAAATGTGTGGCCACCTGCTACAAGAGCAACGGTTTCTTCATCATCCATTGCCATTCTAGCAAAAGTTTCACGGATATCTTGGGCACTGAGGAGTGGATCAGGTTCTCCATTAGGTCCTTCAGGATTAACATAAATTAGACCCATTTGTACTGCTGCAAGTGGATTTTCTAAATCCTTACGTGTATCCCCATAGCGATTGTCACCAAGCCATTCATCTTCTGCGCCCCAGTATATGTCTTCCTCTGGATGCCAAATATCAGCTCTTCCACCACCGAATCCAAACACTGGTCCCCCCATCGATTCAATAGCTACGTTTCCTGCTAATATCAGTAGATCTGCCCAACTAATTTTATTACCATGTTTTTGTTTTATAGGCCATAATAATCTACGCGCTTTATCTAGATTCCCATTATCTGGCCAGCTATTTAGAGGTGCAAAGCGCTGTGAACCAGTTCCTCCACCACCTCGTCCATCACCAGTTCGGTAGGTACCTGCTGCATGCCAAGTCATACGAATAAAAAATCCTCCATAATGTCCATAATCTGCTGGCCACCAGTCTTGACTATCCGTCATTAAAGCATGAAGGTCTTTTTTCAGTGCATCATAATCAAGGCTCTTGAAGGCTTTGTTATAATCAAATCCAGAGTCCATTGGATTAGACTTAATGTCGTGTTGATGGAGTATAGATATATCTAATTGATTAGGCCACCAATTACGATTACTAGTCCCTTTTTCAGGAGTTGTTGCTGCTCCATGCAAGAATGGACATTTTTCTTCATTGCTGACTTTATCATTATGCATATATTCGGTAGGTAGTTACAATGTATTAATGATTCTATTAGGTCATTTCAATATTCTTACTTCGTTTATTAACTGTCGAATCCTAGTAATAGTGTATGGTTAGTGAAAAAAAGAGTTGTGGTAATGAAAATTGTGTTGATTATCTAAACGAACACGATCATATCTGCGAATTTAATAGTGATCAATTAACCGAAGATATGAAAAAATTTGGAATTATTAAAAAATACATCCAACCAAACCCAGAGAATGATGATGAAGAAAGAAAATACCCATTCTGGGCAACTTCACATAATTATGGTGAACATGAGGAGTGGGGGATGTATTCCACCCCAGTGTTCGAATTTGAACAAGCTGGCTTAAAACATTGGTTTGGGACTATCGAATTAGGGATGGCAGATGCCATCTGTAAAGTACCAGCATTACCTGCTTCCATGGACTCATTAGGTATTTGTCAAAGAATAATGACAAATGACAATCCTCATGAATATCAAAGGCCATTGGATTTCGGTCGAATAGATAATATTCGTAATTTTCTCTCAGACCAACCCACAATTGTGAACCCAATAATTCTGGATTATTCTCAATCCTCTCTACACGACAAATCAGTTAAAATCCGTCCAACTCAGAATGGTCTCGAATTAACTATTGATTTACAGAAAATTGATTATATTTTGAAAAATAGAACAGATGTTGCGAAGAAAAACCCTAGAGGAGACTACAGGCCATTAGAATTAGTTGATGGACAACATAGAGTTAGATCTAGTGGGACAAATGTCAAAGCTCTTGGATTAACAATCCCTTTTGTATTAATTAATCCGGAATATAATGGTGGTGGTGGAAGGATTTTCTCCGAAATAAATGTTCAGCAGGAATCTTTGAAGCCGTTATTTAACTTACATAATCGTTACATGAAATCTTTATCTAGCCATAAAGATGAAGAGGATTTCGGCGAAGTTAGCGCTTCATTCTTTGATGAAACACAAGAGAGTGGTCAACAAGACAAAATAAGATTCGCTAATAGAACTGCATACAGAGTGGGAGCAATATTAAATTTTAATAAGAATGGTCCATTACATAATCTAATTAAATATCACGATGAGAATGAAGTTGGATGGAAAGAAGGAATAAAACAACCACCGAGGCCTAAAATTGGCGCTGATGAATGGGTTAAAATATGCAGAGAGTGGGTTTCTCAAAGAATTGAATTAGCTAAAGATGAGGAGGAATTCATAGAAGTTATAGAAGCATATTTTAGTGCATGGAAAAAAACTGCAAACACAAATCCTGAAACTGGGAAGTTTTATCAAGACTATAATTCTCATAAAAACAGGTGGGGTTGGGGCCGAATTTCTCAAGAAGATTCATGGAAACAGTCTCGACTATTCAATAAAGTAGTACTTAAGCCAATAATGGCTTTATTCCCAATGTGCTATGATTTAGTGAGAAAAGATACTGATATAGATTTAGAAGAAGCTTTCTTCCAAATACTATCTCCCTGTCAAGCCATTGATGGTTGTGATTTTGATTCATGGAAATGGATCATGGACCTAGGTAAGACAAAAGAGATAGAAAACTATTTGTTCCAATGGATGTCTTGGGCAATTAAAGATTATAGTATAAATGGTGAACTTGTAGAACCTAATGAAGCGTGGAATCATAAGGATCTTGACTCCAGTACTCTTTCAGGCCCTGGAAAAGGTTTTTTCTCAGGAATAAATAGCAGTTATTTTTCTGGAACCCTCAAAATAGAAAATTTGTCTTCGAATTCTGATGATGGGCTGCAGGGTTCTACAATAACGGTGACAGCCGATGTAATACCTAACGAATCAGAGCCTAAAGTCATCAAGTTGGAATACAGAGATCGGGATGGAGTGATAAGATTTGAGAGGAAAAAGCATACAAAAGGAAACACTCGACAAATTGGTTTCCAATACTATCAACAGAGGTTTCTCACTGCTACCACAGAGAAAGGAAATGGGCTTCAGTCTCTTATTATTACTATTACATCAAAAAATCTATTGATGGATGCTCCAGGTGAAATATTCAAGCAAGAATATACTATTAATGAATTAAAGAATATTGGAGAGAAAGGAGTTATTATTTCCACCAAGGAAACAAAAATGAATTTTGAAGATTTAAATTTCTCTTTCGAAAAAATAGTCCTTCAGAATGTTGATGAAAACAAATCTGAGGTTTACCATTATGGTATTCAAATCGATGAAGATGCATCCAAGGGAACTAAATCAATTGAAGATGTAGATGAAAAGAAAAAAGATATTGAATTTGAAAAGAAGAAGTTCGAGAATCTTTCATTAGCCAAATCTAGGATTCCTCCTCCATCTAATAAACGTCTTCATGCTGAAGGTATGATTAAAAATAGAGTTAGATATCAACCTAAACCATACTGCAATCATTGCTTCCATGGGAATCATGATCAAGCTAGTTGCGGGGTTACTAACATGTTTCGATAATCTCTTTTATTTAGATATTAAAAGTTGAAAGTTTTGGTATTTTTACTTAGTTTATATGCAGTTAGTGTCTATATCTTGTTGTAGGATAAGACAATGTTAATCAATGAGGATGCAGTTATAAATTGGCTAGATCGAAGTACGAGAGAATGGGCTGAGGAGCACTTTCAAGGTATGCCGTTGGGCGGCGTCTGGTGTCCAGAAGGACAAGGTTTTATCGTGCTAAAAAATGATGTTAAAGATTTAACATTGATACGTGCTGTAAAACACCCATTAACTATAGAATCCTTGAATGGTATAAACAATTTACTGTTTGAATTAGGCTACTCGTATAGTGAAGATGGTGTCCTGTGGGATGATGCACCTAATAATGACGAGGAAATTGAGGCAATTGTAACTAGTCACAAACAAACTGTGGTTGATAGTTGGAAGTGTGAGTGTGGTAATCCTTTGAAAAAAATAGACATTAAAGAGGTATATCCAATATTTATTGAAAAACAACAAGATGCTGATGGATCATATTATGAGGACTGGAATTATCAACTTGATTGCCCATGTGGTAAAGGAATTGATATGGGTCCTCATGATTTTCAGATAATGCATGGCATCAAAAGATTTCACATGTATTCACAACCTCAAAAATCTGGTATGCCTAATAAGATCCTAAGAGGTCTGACTCGTCAAGAAATATGTGATTTTGATAAAGAAGGGAAGCACACATTCATAGTATTAGGTAAAAGTCAAGATGACAAAAAGATTCCACCTTGGATGTGGGGTGTTGTTGCCATAGATTCGGCATATGAAGACGATAATGGTATTCAATAAATCTGATAAACAGAGCATCACAATCTTATCAATCTTGATTATTTTACTTAGTTTATATGCTGTTAGTGACTTATACTATTGTCGGCAGAGATAAGTAAATATAACCGCCGAAATGAAGTGATTGGAATGGTGAAGCATATGTCAGGAACGAGTAGATGGTCTCTTACTCTTTTTAGATCTGGAGGATATACGAAAGAGGATGAATTAAAGGATGCTCTTTTCTCATTTGGTAGGACTAATTCCGAGGTTATAGACAGTTCGTGTAAATTGAGGATACCATATGGGATCACCCATCTTCTGAAAAGGTTCCAAGTATCTGACGACGCATTAGAAGCTGGCTTTATTATTGACTTCTCCACTAAAAAAATGAATGACACTCAAAACGAAAGATGGGTGGTGTTTGAAATGATTCTTTCTTCTTCTGAAAAACACCCTAATTGTCGTCCACGTGATTCCTGTGTTTATTCAATAGGGTATGGTCATGAATGCTTTGAGATGATCGAAGTTTCTCCATTAGCTGATAAATTACCTGACAAAATATGGGTTCAAGTCAGGCCTCTTGATGATAAAACTCTTGCTTGGGTTATTTCTCAAGATAATATATTATTGAGTGACGATAAAGAACAAAAAACATTACATGATTTTTATGATATTAATGTTACATTGATGAATAAAGAATACATAAGGCTCCCTGGACCTCCGGATTCTAATTATAATTTCTTTAACGTATGAGATTTACATCTTTTATATACAGTCAAAGACTCTTTTACTTGTATGGTCTCTCTCTGCTTGATGGACCTCTGCCCCGACCCTCTTTGTGGTTCATCGGAAACTGAAATGTTTAATGATGAAGTTATATGTAAAATATGTCAAGCGGTTTATCCGAGATTCACCTACGACACTGAGGGCCTAGGAATTGCTAGAAGTAAACAAGATGAGGTGAAGTCACCAAAGAGAGTACTATCTGATATTCAAATTTTAATCGATAGAGAGAAGCAAAAAGTGAATAAGAAAAGTATTGCACATCATGAAGGATTAATATATCTTAAAAAATATCCTGAGGATCTAAATGGCTTACTAAAACAAGCTGGGAAAATTTTCAACAAAGGTGTAAAGGCTCAAAGTAAAAAAGTCCAAAGTTTAAACGAGAGAAGTAAGATGTTTATGCCATCCGGCAAATCTAATTCTTCTTTATTTGCTTCCTTTGCGTCTTTGCTATATGCTCATCGATTTCTTACAGATAATTGGAATGAGCATTTGAGTACCTACAGTAATTATATTGAATTAAAACATAAACCATATAAGAATAATCAAAAAATGGCTATTTATGCTATAAAAAGTGATTTATCCGACTCATATTCCAAACTTAGGATACTAGTTCCACCCCGACGAAGGCGATTAAATAATCAGAAAACAAAAACTACAGAACTAAAGGTAGAAATAGGCAAAATTATAACTAAATTTATTGATTATTCTAAGATTTCAGCAGATTCATTAACTTTATTAGAAACGATAGAATATAAAATTGAACAAACAATATACTCTAAAAAACTAGAGAACATAATCCCTAATTCCGGCCTAGCCCTTGTTGCTTCTGAAATTTTATGGAAGGTACTAAGTTTATCGGAAGAAAAAATTTCTAGGCACAAACTTTCACAAATTTTATTTGATTCTGAGAAGAGAAGCTCAGATAAGCAGGCTGTTGTAAATGAAATAATTTCAATAATTGAAATGGAAATAGAATTTAAAAAATAGGTGATTAAGATGGATGAAGAATATGATGATTATGATAATTATGAAGACATAGACGCTGAGAATTTAGAATTGAAAATAGAAAAATATGAGAGAATACAGAAATCAATGGCCAAGATGATTGCTCCATCTGAATCTGATTTCACATCTAATTATAGAGTACACCGAATAGTTTTTGAGAATATATTAGTGAATCCTGGAGATATTCCAGAGGGGAATGATCGTTCACTTTCCATACCTTTCGACGGCAAAATGAGGCCTGTTTGGGCACCTAATGGATATGGTAAGACTTTTGCATTCAAGATGTTATCATTTTTGCATGTAGATCCGAATGAGATCTGGGACAATCCATTTTTGCAAACGATTGATAGTCCTCCAGAATTATTTTGGACTAATTTCATTCAAAAATGTAAGAAAATGTTAGATTCTCCTGAAGAAACAACTTCAGTAACTAATGTCTACGAAATCCCTATAGAGATATTTAAAAAATCTTTCAATAAATCGGATATTTATAAAGCCCCTACTCAAATTTTCAAAAACAAATTAGTCCCATTTGTTAGTATGAAAATTCGATTAGTTGGGACAGCAAAGAATATTGATAATCAGGCGGAGAAAAAAGTAGTCGATATTTCACTCGTACCTAGTTGGAGCGATGGAAGATTTACACTAGATAAGAAATTTTGGTCGACCGAATCACTTGATTCTCTTTTCTTTCAGAAGTTTGCAGATGAAGAATTGAAGTCAATATTAATAGATGAATATGGTAATTCTGAACTTTCTATCAGGGATCCAGTATTTCTTAAGAATTCATTTGTATTCCCACAATGTATCCTTGACTTCCATCATTTTAATCAAACAAATGAACAATCGATTTTGGATCAAGAAAACCACAAGATAAACGATAATGATATGAGCCAATATTTATTGATTCGAGAACAATTTGAGATTTATATCGCAGATTTACTGACTGAGACTGGAGAATATTATTCAGAAGAAGAACTATCCAATGAATTAAATTTCAGTTCCGAAGAATTGAAGATATTGGTGAAACTAAAAGATTTTTATCAACTGAAAAAGAATGAAAAAGAGAAGTTATTACTCGATTTTATGGAATTAAATGATAAATATCCTCGTTTTATATCTGATGAAGATATGGTCGATCAAAATTCCAAATGCCCTTTAGCAGTTTTAGATGGACCGGAGAGAGAAATGGCCCTAGGTGATTTTCCTAAAATCTGCACTCTTTTAGATCTCGATATTAATGGTGTTGCAGATATTCTTCGATTTAATCTAAGATTAGAATCAATCCCTGGGATTACAGTAAACCTTATTCATTCATGTTTTCCAAACACATGGTCATCTTGGAGAACCTTTCCCATGGAGGAGATACAAAACACTCTAACATACCATGGAACCCATTACGAAAGCGGCTCAATAACAGAAGATGAGTCAATTATGGAGGCAGTCAGAATGCTATCTACCTGTTATTTTGAAATCCCATCTTTAATCAACTATTCATCGGAATCTAATTTAAATCAATCTCAAGAAATGATGGAATATATGCTCAAATCAATTCGAAGAGAATCTGATGAAGTAATGAGGATAATAGCCCAAAAAAGTATCAGTGGACCAAATCTATCCAAGAAACATTCCACTAATGAAGAATTATTAATGAGCATCTTAAAAATAGTTTCTCAACGTTTAGGAGGGGGACGTAGTAATAGTGGGTCTGTCCTTGATAATTTTTTTGGAGAATTAGATATCGTATCTTTACGTTCCTATGATATGATGCTGAATGACTTAGAATCTAGATCCGAGCGCATTATAGAGTCTATTGAAAGCATTACATTATTCGAACCCGATTTCACAGATCCTATTTGGAATAATATTGTAACTAAAATAATAAAATTTACAGAAATTTATGAGAATATAAATGAAACTTTAGACAATGTAAATACGACCTCTTGGTCTGCGATGTGTCGTTTTGGATCATTAGAGAATTCTATGCGATTTAGTGATCCATCAAACGACTTTGAAATTAAGCAAGAACATCTTTCTTTCGGCCAAAGATCAGTTATTGTTTCTGAAGTTTGTCTCGGTTTAATTGCATTTTTAGATCCTAAAGCGGGTCTATTAAACTACAGCTCTACTAATCCGCCCTCTTTTAGACCATTGGCAGATATTCAATGTAATTTTATTATTGATGAACCTGAAATCGGTAGATCGGAATATTGGGTTAATGAAGTCGCTAAAAGAATAATTGAAACTAGTAATTATTTAGAAGAAAACAAAAGTATTATGATTGTCTCACATAGAGAGAGTCTTCTTCGTAGTTTCAATTCAGATAATATGTTTTATGTCATGCAGCCACAGGAATCTCAAAATCAAGAGGAAGAATGATGTCTAAAGTGAAAATAATGCTTTATTTTGAAGATAATATTGATATTCTCGGAAGATCTAAAGATGCTAATTTCGTTCAAATAGTTAGGTCAAGATTATCTTCTGATTATTCGATTTCACAAGAATATGGGAAGGTTGGTAAGGGTAAGGGGAATAAATTATTTTTTAATTCTCCTAGCTCCAGAAAACCGCTCTACCCTTCCGAAGAACTTCGAAATACTAACTCTAAAGAAGTCATTTCAAAAATGCCAGGGCTTAAGACAAATGAAGTGCCATTCTTTGTAATTGATACTGATGGGATCCCAGTATCAAAATTTTTCAAAAAAATACTAGGAATTAGTGAAAATGGAGGAAAATCAAAAGCTCCAAACAAATGGATATCCGGTAAAAGTGATCTTTTACCAATACTTCTAAAAAACATATATGATCATCATATATTTTCTAATTCTCCTCATTGGGGTCTAGTTCTTGTCAATCCGAATCAAGAAGGCTCACATCTTAGATCTCTAAATACACATGCTTCTGATTTTGACAAGATTATCTTTGGAGAACCTAAAGATGGTATTTATGATTATTCTTGCTTGGGAATTAGTTACTGGTCTTATGAATTTGAGCAGTCCTTCATTGCAGCACCGTCTTCAAAACTCAGCAAATTATCAGGTGAAGTATCTCTCTACTCTCTGCTGGAAATGTTAGATAATTCTCCTAATATGTATGATATTGGATATGCAATAAAAGCTAATCATAAAGAAATTTGGAAGAAATTATTACGTGAAAAACCTGAGATCCTCAGTAATAGTATTTCTTCCGATATTTCCGAGTATTACCGAATCATTGTTGATACTATACTGGAGAATCCTAAGTTTTCACAATATGAAAATAATGATAAATATAAGAATGCAAAGAATAGTGTTTTCTCGATATATCTAAAGAAAAGGAAGAGGGATAAAACACCTGAAGGTAAAATTAAACCACATAAGCAATATCGTAACGGCTTACCTGCTGAATATCTGAATATTACAAATTTGGGTAAATCGGATAATTTAGATATTCAATATTCTCATTTTGGTTCAATTTAATTATTATTATTCCACTAATTATTTTTTATTTTGTCAAACCATTTTTTCAACGAATCCTCAGTTTCCTCATCTTGTTTCCAAATTTCTTTCAGGGTTTTTTTATTTGTATCGAAATTTAATTTATTCATTTCTTCCACAAAGGATTTATTTAATTTAAAAAGTTCGAAAGGAGTTCTACCCTGAAGCGAATCTTTTTCTAGGTCTGCTAATAATTTTTTAGCGATTAATAGATGTTTTATGTCCCAGGGGTAATTCTTAAGCCATTTTTTAATTGTTTTACTAGAAGTTCGAATAATCTCTCCAGTAGGGGCAGGAATTATCCCCTGTTCAAATAATTCAATTAATATAGAATACACCCAAATCTCATTAGAAATATTTAGAATTTCCCAAGTATTTTCCATGAGCTTATCTGGACTTTTCTGACTAATTGATAAATTAGTCAATTCAAATTCATTTGCCAATATAGTCCATAAATCAGCCATTAAAAATTCTCGATGGAAAGGACTAATTGGATTTTCTGCTAATTTTTTTAGATGCGATATTTTCCATTCAAAATCAGGATCCCATTTCAAATCTGAATTAAAAACAAAATTAATCTGATTATGTTTTAATGTTAATAAAGGTGATAATTGACTTTCATAAATCGATCTTGTTTCACGATTCCAACTAACAAACAACGCTCTTTGAGTATCTCTTAAACGGTCAATTTCTCTACCTTTGAAATATCCCGTCTCAATTGCTTCTTCTAACTTTCTGATGCCTCGAAGTGGATTGTCCTCTGCTATTTGCGATGCCAACAAAGTTAATTCTAAAGTATCCTTCATCTCATGTAATTCTAACTGAAACCTTCTCTCTAAATCAGATTGTCTGGAATTTCCAGATCTTTTCATTTTTCCTCTATCACCTTTGACTTTTTTAACGTGTACTAATTGACCTCCACGATAACCAGCATCGGAATGAAGGAACTCAGAAAAAACTCTCTTTTTCCAGTTAGAGGTTATTTCTTGGCTAATAAATTTCAGTTTTTCTTCATCTAACGATATAGATTTTTTTTGTGTTTTCAAAAATATTAATTCCATAAATTCCGTAAAATGATCTAAAGGATTTTCTTTTAACCATTGTGCAGTATTATCTGAGTGACAAAGAAGTTTTAGTCTCAGCAAAATAGCTTCGTTGTATTCAGATACATACTCCTTAGATTGTAAAGGATTGCATATTCCATGATTAAGATAACCACATATTTCCTTTAAATCATTCATTACAGATATCAAATTTTCGATTTTTATTTCTAATTCTTCAGTCTGAATCTTTTCTTTTAAAATCATATTTTCGATTGTTTGAGATGCCCCCCCCCAATCATTTTGATATATTTCTTCGTCAAGTTGTTTTAATGTCTTAACTAACTCTGAATTTTTTCTATCATCAAATTCATGTGTTGAAATCGCAATAAAACTAATTAATTCATCATTCAGACATTTGAATTTATGATTTTTCCAGTGTTTAATTTCTTGCCACTCTTTCCAATCATACTTTGTAAACTTGATAGTCGTTTGTATGAGTTCTGCTTTCTTCGTTTCTTGCTTATTAGTTCTATTTCCATCACTATGTTGATACTTGATGATGTCTTTAAGCCCCGCAGAATATGATTGTTGACTAGTATCAGTACTACTTCTCAACCAAGTTCTCCACCTGTTAAATGGATGCTCTTGAATCTCATTACCATATGTGTTATCAATTTCTATGAATAAAAAATGACCCCGATTTTTAGTGCCTTCAGGTCTGCAGTGCCTTAATGCCAGCACCATATTTTCATCATCTAATTCACCATCACAATCTATGATTAGGGCATCGCTGTTTATTAATAGATTTCTTGCATATTCGTAATTATTAGGTGCATCATTCCAATTTAAATATTGATGGAACAGAATAATTGTATTTTTGTCATTTTTTGTATTATTATAATATTGTAGATATTTTTCATTAGTATTGACTATAATTGCTTTTTTTATCAATCCAATTCTTTGATCTATTCTAATTTTAATTCTCACATCTCCAATTCGTTCTATACTCTCAAGATGAGATTTTATTAATTTGTTTTCATCATTGGTTAAATCTGACGAAATAGATAGATCTCCAGTCATACCATCCTTCTCAATTTTCGAGTAAACTTTCCCTATTCTCCCCATTCTTTGTAATTCTTCCAAACTTTTTCCTTCTCCCAATAACAAGGATTCCCCAGTATGTGTGAGGATAGTTCTCATTATATCTCCTCTCTTAACTCTTGAACTACAATTAATTTTAGCATTAATTATACCTCTACTTCTCCCTTTACCATTATTAAAAATACTTGATATTTGTAATGATAATTCTTTAACGCACTTACTTGATTTTTGATTATTTTCATTAATATCCGATATAATTAATGCTAAACTTGAATTAATTGATTTTGATTTAAAGTTATCTTTAATTCCATGATATTTGACATTAGGAGCCAAGTTGAATGACGCTTGCGACGCTCTTCTTAGGTAATCTTTTTTTCCGATAAGAAGCTGAAGTTCATTTTCTATTTTAGCAATTTGATTTTGGTACAAGCGCATTGTATTTTCGTACGCCTTCATTTCTGCTTTGAATCCAAACTGCTGAGCCTTGTTAATCAAATTATCAGATGACTTGCTTATTTCAAATTCTTTCTTTACCATTTTTATCCTATCTAAGAATTCCATTCTCTTATGAGTTAAATCATTAGTCATCTTTTGTATCTCTTCCAGGCGCCTAGAAGAATCCCTCCCATTGAACTTCTGTTTCACCTCTTCCTCATGTGGCACGTAGACATCTGAATTACTGGTTGATGTTTCCATTAATCCACGCATCTTCGATTTCTGTTGGAACTTTCTCCTAGCTAGTGAAAATTTATCATTACGAACATCTTTAATCATATTACTAATTATTTTTTTTCCAAGAAGTAATGAATCAATATCTCTTGGTGTTCCTACATTTCTGAAATTTGGATTTATATGCAAGAGTTCACTCATGTCTGAAACTATTTCCTCCAACTTCTCTCTAATTGTCATTATTTTTACTTTTCGTTCTATGTAGAGTTCTGCAAGATGATCTATTTTACTATTGAATTTTTTGTCGAATAAGGATGAATCTAAATTACTCAAGTTAGGGAATAGAGATATATAATCCATATGGTCGTTACCAAACTTAGTGTTTATGATATATCTTCTCAATCTAGCAAGTAAACTCGCATTCACATTTGTAACTTTTAGAATATATTCAGACTTAATATTTGTAATGAATTTACTGTTTTGTTCATCAAGTGTTGCCTCTATGTCATCTTCATAGATAAGTCTACTATGCCTTTCTTTAGCATATATGTCTTTTAAGAAAATAAATTTGTTATTAAATCTCACTAGTTTATCTACATTTGTTAATACATCTTTTAAATTCATGAAATGAACCGTTGTTGCATCTAAATGCTGAATATTTTTAAGAAACATTACTGTAGATGAAGAAGGTAAATTAAATATTATTATTGTTTCTAATCCGATTGATTTATTTCTTTCAATATTCCCTTTTAAGTCGAAAATAACCTGGGATATGCTTACTCTTTTCTGCTGACCTTTACTCATTGCTCTAAACTCAATGTCATCTTCTAGTTGCCTACTTTTTTCTTTTAATTTGGTTTGATTGATACGTATTACGTCATATTTCGTTAGAGTCTCTTGTTTAATTGATTCTTTGATTTTTTCATAAATATGTTGTTCTAATTTTGTCTTACCAGAAGCTTTCCCTCCAACAATAACAAGATTGTCATTCTTGTTTATTGAGAAGTTATTATCTCCAATGAAAGTTTTTGATGCTTCAAATTCACCAATGGTCAATGGTAGTATTCCATTATAAATTATATTCAATGAAGTAGAATCATCATCGCCAGATCTCAACTTCATATCAAAACCCCGTAGCAGTGATTACCTTTCATCTCTTTTCCATTCTTGTTTACTAAGATTTACTTTTAGTTAGAATATTGATATGCGAGTTACTAATCCCCTTGGTTCTAAATGATTGATAATCACCTGATGTTCCTATTTGTAATTATATTACGACCCAACCTTCGCATCATATTACTACTACTAATTATCTAACTATATATAAAGAAAGTAAATGTTACTTATTCAAATCAGTGTCATTTAATTATTATATTTTCGAATTCTAATTCAATTTCTCGATAATGTAGAAGATTAATTTCTAAACCAAATTTAGGATATTTATCTATCGATTGTTGGATTGAATCACTAATCCAATTTAGGTTATGACCAAAAGCTCCTCCTCCAACTTTAGTAAGGAATAATTTACAACTGTCAGTATTATTTTCATTCAAGATGGCCGCAATAATTGTAGCTTCATAGGTTGCCTCAAGTATTAATTTACAGAATGGCGATGCAATATCTGATGTGATATTTATATCGCAGTAGGATAAAGGTAAAGCGGAACTTAATACCTGATTTACATTCCATCCGATTGCTATATTATCATCGTTTACCTCTATATCTGAATGTATTCCAATTTTTAATAAACCCCTTAGTTTATCTTTTTCATCATATGTCATCCGATCTAAAACCTCATTAATAATGATAAAATCTTTTTTCTTAATAATTATATAACCATTTATGAATTTCCATTCGAAATCGCCTCTAATCGAAAGATAATTCAAAACTTCATCTAAACAATTTATTTGATTTATCGTAGATTGACCCGATTTTCCATTCGGCATTTTCATGAAATAGTTGCGATATAATGTCGCACCCACAGTCGATTGACAACAGCGAGGCCCCTGTGTATGATCATACCAGTATCCTGAGATACCATTTTCAGGAGTTACATTAGGGCTAGCCATTTCAAGAAGATTAAATTGTGATGCTACCTGAAATGTCGAATTAGAATTGTCTTTATCTCTTAGGAAATCTTTAACATCACAATAAGCAATACTTTGAAATGAGTTTTTTTTAGTTTGCTTAATTGAATTAGATTTTAATCGCAAATCTCTTAGTGAAATAATTTCAAGTTTACCAACACCAAAAGATTTCGATTCCTCTCCTATGATTCTTATCCTTCCTTCAGATAATTGAAGTAATGACTTAGTATTCTCATATCCTAATTCTCTATCTGAAAATCCAATCAGCTCTTGTAGAGTCATTTGTAATGCTCCTTCAACCATTCTTCTTGATTACTTTCTATTGCATAATTACCACGGCATTGTCTTACCTTTTGTATAGCTTCTTCAATATTATATCCTATCTCTTTCAATAGTATTGCAGAGACTGTACCAGCTCTCCCCAATCCACCTTTACAGTGAATTATAATATCTTCATTTTGATTCAAAGAATCAATTAATCGATATTTATTTTTATTCCATTCATCTATCCATTCATGATCTGGAATACTCCCATCAGTTAATGCTAGATGTAACCAATTGAATCCATATTGTCTTATTTTCAATGGCAGGTTTTCAACATTCAATTGCTCGAATTCATATTTTTGGATTAATGTGACTATTGTACTTATATTCCTTGAATCATATTTTGAAATATATTGCAAATCTAAATCTAAATCTCTATTCCAACAACCAGATAATGCATTTTTTTGATATTTTCCAGGACAAAAGGTAATTCCTATTTTCCCTGGCAATTTAGTATCAATAAAGTCTAATCTGATTGGGTGTGTGACACTATTCTTCATTTCTTCTTTATTCATTTCTTAACCTCTAACTAATATAGTCATTAAGAGTATTTAAACGGAGTAAATCAGATATTTTACTGACTGAATCGAGTGATCAAAAGTATGTCTCAACTTAGTTGTCATCAAATTCTGAATCATCCGGACCCGACAGGAACATTTGATCATCACCTTCAATTTCTTTGATAGCAGGTAACTCTGTTGCAATTGTCTTTATTGTACCCATGAAATCCGCAAATCCTTCTAATAATGATAAATTGGCCTTCTCTCTTGATTTCCAATGTTTTTCCTGAGCCCTTCTTTCCTTAGCTATTATGTCTTGTTGAGCGATGTAACTATCATTCACCATTCGCACTGCATTGGCAAAATCTTGACCTGACATGTAATCATAAAGTAATTCCATTTTAGTTCCTTTTCCTTCCTGACTTTTTATAGCCTTGGCAGCTCTAATTAGACCTGATCTTATAGATGTTGCAAGTCCCAATATTTCATTATAATTGCAGACCCAGACATTTTCTTCAATCATAGTCATTTTAGTTGACTTAGCGCCTTTTGACACCTCAGAAACTATTACTGAAACATGCCCATTAACTCTCACGGTATCTTCTTTGACTTTTGAAATCCAAGAATTTGACCATCCTTTGGCTCTTTTCCCTTCCCAAACAATAATGCCAGCAACTATTCCTGAACTAAACCGAACTTTCTGTATGATGTCTGCTCCCTTTTCTCCTTTAGCCACTTCCTGAATTTCATCTTCTGGGAATGCCTGTCTTAGAATTCCTTCAATATAGATTTCTCCCCCCTCCCCTTGTGTCTGTACGGATCCTTGTTCAACTTTTCTCAAAGCCTCTTGATGCATTTCTTTCTGCTGCCTCATTTGATCTTCTAGTTGATGATTTTTCATTTGTAAATTTGTATTTTTTTGTTCAACTTCAGCAGTCTTTTGTTTAGCGAAATCTTCCGCCATTTTTTCATATTTCTCAGCCTCTTCCTTTCTTGCTTCCAGAGCAGCCTTTTGTCTCTCAATTTTTACAATTTGATTTTGAGTTTCCAACTGATATTCCATTTCTTTGATTTTGAGTGTTATTTCGATTTCTGAATCCTTTGTACTTCTTAGTTGTTTATCTCTTTTCTCTATTTCCGATTTATAACTTGCAATTTCTTTTGCTTTGGATTTCTCAACTTCTCGTTTAATTTCTATCTCGATTCTTTTCTTCTCATTTACTGATTGTTCCTTCAACTGATGTGATATTTGCTCATTAATATCTATGAACTCGCCACATTTGGGGCATTCAATTTCTAAATTTTCAATTGTCATATCTTTTCCTCCTTTATCATACTTCGAAGTCATCACCATTTGTGCCGCCGTTAGCGATCCAAACACCAGCTGCTGCACCTGCTGGTCCACCTACACAAAATCCTAGTGTTGCTCCTAGTATATTTCCTAACATTCCCATTATATTTTTCCTCCTTTATTTATTTGTTCTCAACGGCACCGACATGAAGACGGCGCATGACAAGCCTTACCTGCACA